>OIYF01000001.1_pt1 | contig 230167 bp, 201 predicted proteins | sample 1587971 | NCBI WGS metagenome assembly OIYF01 (sample SAMN03283248) | human gut metagenome | biome: human-associated habitat; material: feces | host: Homo sapiens | place: Peru | collected 2012 | reverse complement strand
GCAATAGCGGATGTAGGGTTAAGCATCTCTCTCATTCCAGGACCGCCCTTTGGTCCCTCGTATCTGATGACAACCACATCACCCTCTACGATCTTGCCTCCCTTTATTGCTGCAATTGCATCCTCCTCGCAGTCAAATACTCTTGCAGGACCCTCATGAACCATCATCTCATCGACAACAGCAGAACGCTTAACCACCGAACCATCCGGTGCCAGATTCCCTTTCAGAACAGCCAGACCACCGGTCTTGGAATATGGATGATCAACCGGACGGATGACTTCCGGATTGCGGTTCACTGCGTTTGCAATGTTCTCTCCGATCGTCTTTCCGGTTACGGTCATACAATCGGTATGTAACAGACCGATATCTGCCAGTTCTTTCATCACTGCATATACACCGCCGGCTTCATTGAGATCCTCCATATAAGTAGGACCAGCCGGTGCCAGATGGCAGAGGTTTGGTGTCTTTTCGCTGATCGGGTTTGCAAAGCTGATATCAAAATCAAAACCGATCTCATGCGCGATCGCCGGCAGATGCAACATGGAGTTTGTGGAACATCCCAGTGCCATATCTACTGTCAGTGCATTTAAGATGGACTCTTTTGTAATAATATCACGCGCACAGATATTCTTGCGGAACATATCCATAACTGCCATACCTGCATGTTTTGCAAGTTTGATACGTTCCGAGTAAACAGCCGGAATCGTTCCGTTTCCGCGAAGTCCCATACCAAGAGCTTCGGTCAGACAGTTCATAGAGTTTGCGGTATACATGCCGGAGCAGGACCCACAGGTCGGGCAGACTTTATTCTCATATTCAAGCACATCATCCTCTGTCATGGTTCCTGCTGCGTAAGATCCGACTGCCTCAAACATGGAAGAAAGACTTCTCTTCTTTCCCTGCACATGTCCGGCAAGCATCGGTCCGCCGGATACAAATACGGTCGGAAGATTCAGACGGGCAGCTGCCATCAGAAGCCCCGGTACATTCTTATCACAGTTTGGCACCATAACCAGTGCATCAAACTGATGGGCGATAGCCATACACTCCGTGGAATCTGCAATCAGGTCTCTGGTAACCAGAGAATATTTCATGCCGACATGTCCCATGGCAATACCATCACATACCGCGATTGCCGGAAATACAACCGGTACGCCACCTGCTTCCGCAACGCCGAGTTTTACGGCGTTTACAATTTTATCAATATTCATATGGCCCGGAACAATTTCATTGTAGGAACTTACAATTCCGACCATTGGTTTTTTTAATTCTTCTGCGGTAAATCCGAGCGCATTGAAAAGACTGCGCGCCGGAGCCTGCTGCATACCGCTCCTTGCGTTATCACTTATCATATTATGTTCTCCTTAAACTCTCTCTGCGATCAGGTCGCCCATCTTTGCTGTACCAACCTGTTTAATCCCTTCTGTGCTCTCTCCTGCCTGCGGCATGATATCAATGGTACGATATCCTTCTTTTAATACCTGTTTCACGGCATTCTCAATCGCATCAGCCTCTTTATCCAGATCAAACGTATAGCGAAGCATCATGGCTGCACTTAAAATGGTTGCAATCGGGTTGGCAATGCCTTTTCCGGCAATATCCGGTGCAGACCCGCCACTCGGCTCATATAAACCGAATTTGGTATCATTCAAACTTGCGGATGATAACATACCGATGGAACCGGTCACCATGGAAGCCTCATCGGATAAAATATCTCCAAACATATTCTCCGTCAGAATCACGTCAAACTGTTTTGGATCTTTCACAAGCTGCATTGCACAGTTATCGACAAGCATATGCTCATACGTTACTTCCGGATAATCTTTTGCAACTTCTTCTACGATTTTTCTCCAGAGCCGGGAAGAATCCAGAACATTTGCCTTATCCACGGAAGTTACCTTTTTGCGGCGCTTCATTGCAATGTCAAAACCTCGCTTTGCAATTCTGCGGATCTCATTTTCATTGTAGGTAAGTGTATCGGTTGCTGTCGTCACGCCATCTACTTCCTCTGTCTTTCGCGCTCCGAAATACAAACCGCCTGTCAGCTCACGCATAATCATCATATCAAATCCTGTTCCGATGATATCATCACGCAGCGGACATGCAGCCTTTAATTCTTCATATAAATAGGCCGGGCGAAGGTTTGCAAACAGATTAAGCGATTTACGCAGCTTTAAAAGTCCTGCCTCCGGACGAAGCTCCGGTGCTAATTGATACCACGGGGATGTGGAAGTATTTCCTCCGATAGATCCCATCAGTACCGCATCACTTGCTTTTGCTGCCGCAATCGCATCATCGGTCAAAGGAACTCCGGTTGCATCAATCGAGCATCCACCCATCAGGATATCCGTATAGTGAAATGAATGACCGTATTTTTTCCCAATCTGGTCTAATACTTTTTTTGCCTCTGTAACGATCTCCGGTCCAATACCGTCTCCCGAGATCACACCAATTTGACATTCCATTGCTTTTCCTCTTTTCTACTCTGCTGTTTCAAAGTCTATTACCTATTAATATATAGCAACAGGGGCTTCTTTTCAACTAAAAATCCATTTTACTTTTTCATAAATAATATAATCTGAAATTATAATAGATCTTTTTTATTATTCTGAATTGAGAAAGAAATGCAAAAAGGTGCCGCAAATGCGACACCCTCTCTCATGTTCTTTATGATGCAGATTCTGCTTTTTCTACGTCTGCAATTGCAGCTTTCTGCATTGGAATACGACAGTTTTTGTTGTTTCCGAACTCTACGATAACGGTATCATCTACAATATCAATAATTGTTCCATAGAAACCGGATGTAGTAAGAACGGTGTCTCCCACAGCTACTTCAGAAAGCATCAGGTCTTTTTTCTTCTGCTCCTTCTTCTGTGGACGAATCATCAGAAAATACATAAATCCGAAGATTACTACCAGCCAGATAATCATACCAAACATGCCCATTCCGCCAGAAGCGGAAGCGCTGCTATTTGCTAAAATTGCGCTCATCAATGTTTCCTCCTATATTCAAATACTAAAACCCATTCTACACAACTTCCGTTCTTTGGGCAAGCCTTTTTGGCTTTTTTAGACATTTTTTATACTTGACTGTCCCATCCGGTACAGTTTTTCTTCTTTGTAGGAAGCAAAATTTCCGGCATCGAGAGCATCCCGGATCTCTTCCATCATGGTATTGTAAAAATACAGGTTATGAAGAACACACAGGCGCATGCCAAGCATTTCCTTTGCTTTTAACAGATGCCGGATATAGGCTCTGCTGTAGTGCCGGCATGCCGGACACTGGCAGCCCTCCTCAATCGGACGCATGTCTTTTTCGTATTTCTGGTTAAACAGATTCAACTTTCCTTCGTTGGTATATACATGTCCGTGGCGTCCGTTTCTGCTCGGATATACACAGTCAAAGAAATCGATTCCGCGCGCTACCCCCTCGAGAATATTTGCAGGTGTTCCCACGCCCATCAGATACGTCGGCTTGTTTTTCGGAAGATACGGAACGGTCTCCTCTATGATCTGATACATCTGTTCATGGGTTTCTCCCACTGCAAGTCCGCCAATTGCATACCCATCCAGATCCAGTTCCGAAATTCTCTTTGCATGGTCCGTCCGGATATCCGAAAAAATTGCTCCCTGGTTAATTCCAAACAACAGCTGCTCTTTATTAATCGTATCTTCCAGACTGTTCAGACGCTGCATTTCTTTTTTGCACCGCTCCAGCCAGCGGGTCGTACGCGCAACAGAATCTTCGACATATCTGCGCTCTGCCACACTCGATGGACACTCGTCAAATGCCATGGCAATCGTCGATCCGAGGTTTGACTGGATCTGCATGCTCTCTTCCGGTCCCATAAAAATCTTTGCGCCATCTACATGGGAATGGAAATATACGCCCTCCTCCTTAATTTTTCGGAGTCCTGCCAGGGAAAACACCTGAAATCCGCCGGAATCTGTCAGAATCGGACGATCCCAGACCATAAACTTATGCAGTCCGCCCATTTCTTTGATCAGCTTGTCTCCTGGACGCACATGCAGATGATAGGTATTGGACAGTTCCACCTGACATTTGATCTCTTTGAGATCCATTGTTGAAACAGCACCCTTGATTGCGGCCACCGTTCCCACATTCATAAACACCGGCGTCTGGATATCTCCGTGCACCGTATGAAACACCGCACGTTTCGCACTGCCTTCCTGTTTTAACAACTCATATGTAGCCATTTTCTGTTATTCCTCTTTCTTTTTATTTACTTTCGAATTCTGCGGATCAAAATACCGTTGGACAAAAGTGTGGAATCTATGTAATGTCGTTCAAGCAGAATTTCTCCCTGCGGCACTACCTCGACATCTTCCTCACAGCAGTTAATCAGCACTTCCACATAACAATCCGGAAAATCCACTTTCTGAAACTGGATCACACGCCTGTACGCTGCATAATCATTCGGAAAATGAAAATTACGGCTTTTTAAGAGCGGTTCCTGCCGGCGCAGATGAATCAGTGTAGATATGATCCTGCTGCGCTCTGCATACTTTCCGGCCTCAATATCCGACCACGGCATACATCTGCGGCAGTCCGGATCATAGCTTCCTTCCATGGCAATTTCTGTTCCGTAGTAAATGCACGGACTTCCCGGCATTGCAAAAAGCACAGCAATCTGTGCAAAATATTCATCCAGATTCTTCACATCCGAGCGAAGCCGCTTGGTATCATGCGAATCGAGCAGATTAAACAGCACATCATTGGTCTGCTGCATATAGCTTGTATAGCAGCGGTTGATTGTATACTCAAAGTCTTCATTCGTCAGGCTCTTATCAATCCAGAAATCCTTGATACTTTGTCCAAGCGGATAATTCATTACCGCATCAAACTCATCTCCGCGCAGCCACGGAAGCGCGTTGTGCCAGATTTCTCCGAGAATATAGATATCCGGGTTGATCTCCTTGACCCGCGCATGCAGTTCTTTGCAGAACCTGTGGGAAACTTCATTTGCCACATCCAGACGGATTCCATCGATTCCGTAATTTTCCACCCAGTTGGCACAAATATCTACAAAATATTTGCGTACTTTCGGATTGTTTGTATTGATCTTTGGCATGGAATCAAAAAAGGCAAATGTATAATACTGTTTCTTCTTTGCCGCCTGCCCGTTTTTATCAAACGGCCATTCATTGATCATAAACCAGTCATAATATTCCGACTCCGGTCCCTTTGCAAGCACATCCTGCCACGGTGCGAAATAATATCCGGAATGATTGAACACACCGTCAAGCATTACGCGGATGCCCCGCTTATGCGCTTCCTTCACAAGGTGTTTAAAGGTTTCCTCATCGCCAAAACGCGGATCAATCTTCGTATAATCCGTGGTATCGTATTTGTGATTTGACGGAGCTTCGTTGATCGGTGTCAGATACAGACCGTTGATTCCCAGATTCTGCAGATAATCCAGCTTGTCTGTAATCCCCGCCAGATCTCCTCCGAAACATTCCTCATTGGTCACGCTTCCATGCTCTCTCCACAAAACCACATTCTCAGGATCATTGGAAGGATCTCCGTTGCAGAAACGATCCGGGAAAATCTGATACCATACGGTATCGTTGACCCATGCCGGGGTACGCGGTACATCACAGGGATTCATCCACGGGAAAACAAAGCACTGACGGCTTCTGCCCTCCAGATGCATCTGTTCGCTGCTGACAAACCCGTCTTCAAAATAAAACCAGCTTTCCTCCCCTGTCTGAAGTTCAAAATAATACTTCAGACGCTTGTACTCCGGACGCACGGTTGTGGTCCACCAGATCTGATTTTTTAACCGCTTTTTATATATGATCGGCTCCTTTTTTCCATCCCAGTACTCCCCGCCGCCTAATATTCCCGCGGCAAACGGATCTCCGAGTATAATGGATACCGATTTTACATCGTAGCCCGTTTTTATATTGATAATCAGCTCATCCTCATTCAGCGGATAACAGTAATTGTCACTCGCCTGATGATATACTGCGTTAAATTCCATATGTTCCCTCTCTCTTTTTTATGTTTATTTCCTTTAAATATTACCATATCTCTCTTGACTATTCAATGCGATGTTTTTTATAATATCCCTTAGAATATTAACGTTTTTAAGGAGGCATTTATGGCAGGCTCATCATTTGGCAATTTATTTCGTATCACCACATGGGGGGAATCCCACGGTAAAGGCATCGGTGTTGTTGTGGATGGCTGTCCTGCCGGACTCAGCCTCTGTGAAGAAGATATCCAGAAATTTTTAGACCGGCGTAAACCCGGTCAGTCCAAATTTACCACACAGCGCAGGGAAAGTGACACCGTAGAAATCTTATCCGGTGTCTTTGAGGGAAAAACAACCGGTACCCCGATTTCCATGATGGTCTGGAACAAAGACCAGCACTCTGCGGATTACAGTGAAATTGCCTCCTACTACCGGCCGGGACATGCCGATTTCTGTTTTGACGAAAAATACGGATTTCGTGATTACCGCGGCGGCGGACGTTCCTCGGGGCGCGAAACGATCGGACGCGTTGCCGGCGGTGCAATTGCGATCAAAATTTTAGAGCAGATGGACATCTCCATACTTGCCTACAGTCAGGCAATCGGTCCGGTGTCCATTGATCCTGCCCGGTTTGATCCCGCAGAAATTTCAAAAAACAAGCTGTATATGCCGGATGCAACAGCCGCAGCAAAAGCCAGCGCATATCTCGAAAAATGTTTACAGGAACAAAACTCCAGCGGTGGCATCATCGAATGTCAGATTTTGGGGCTTCCCGTCGGACTCGGTGATCCCGTTTTTGAAAAACTCGATGCGAATCTGGCAAAAGCAATCCTCTCGATCGGTGCCGTAAAGGGCTTTGAAATCGGAGCCGGATTTGGTGCAGCTACCGCTACCGGGCTAACCAACAACGATGCATTTTGCATGGAGAATGGACATATCTCCAAGAGAACCAATTATTCCGGTGGCACGCTCGGTGGCATGAGTGATGGTTCGCTGTTATTTTTCCGTGCAGCCGTCAAACCGACACCGTCCATTGCAGCAACACAGCAGACCGTCAACAAAGACGGAAAAGAAATTGAGATCAGCATCAAAGGGCGACACGATCCGATTATCGTTCCGCGTGCAGTGGTCGTTGTTGAGGCAATGACAGCTATCACAATTTTAGATGCGCTCCTTTCCAACATGACCGCAAGACTTGACCGGATTATTGATTTTTACAGACAATAACGTTTAATCACAATAAAAATTGGCAGTGAGGCTACGATGCAACAGCTTCACTGCCAATTTTTTCTTGTTTATTTTTCGTAAAGAAATTCTTCCGGCAATGTAACGTTAAAATCTTTTGCCAGATCCCGGAAATTGTCCGGAGTGATCGTCTGAAGCTTATCCGGTCTCATGGATAACATCTTCACAAGAATTTCTGCCGATTTCTCAGCGGTGTGCATCAGACCGAATGTCAGATCAAAATCTTCGCCTGCTGCGAACATTCCGTGATGTGCCCAAATGGCCAGATCATACTTTTTCATCAGTTCACTTGTTGCAACCGCGATCTCTCTTCCTCCCGGAACCATCCACGGAACAACACCGACACCGTCCGGAAAAACAACCGGACACTCCGTTGCCATCTCCCACAGTTCTCTCGTAAACACTTTATCTTCGAGTGGAAGTACAAATGTGAGTGCAATAATATTGGTGGTATGTGCATGATAGACCACACGGTAATTTGGATTTTGAAGTTTTTTTACTTCGAGATTCATCAAATGACTCGGAAGCTCGGAAGTCGGTCTGCCTCCATTGACCAGCCCCCAGACAATACGGTAATTTTCACCTTTTTCGTCCAGTTCAATCATGCAGATGGAATCTTCCGGCTTAATGATCACATTGCGGAAATACTTACCGCTTCCCGTAACCAGAAAAAACTCGCCGGCAAGATTCGGTACACTTGTGCCAATTGGCTGCCATTCCTTCGCCTTAAAATTCTCTTTTATCAATTCTACTTCTTCCGGTTTTACACGATAAGAAAGGTTTCCACCATTTCTCTCATGCCATCCCTGCTCCCATCCGTCATTCGCCATGCGGATAAATTCCTGTACAAATTCTGCATCTAAAAAATTCATAATTATAATTCCTCTTTTCTATTCTTTTTTAATTTCTCTTTTCCAATACTTCGTTCTCATACTTTTCGATTTCATCATAGAAATGAAGATCATCAACGACGCCCTCACGTCTTAAGTACTCATCCCATATCTCACCGATCGGCAACATCTTCACCGCCTCATTCATAACCATAAGTTTGCTCATCTGATTCGTATCCTGAAGCGCTTTGAGCATTGCATTCGGTGTACATAAAGCTATAAGAAGGGCTTTCTGCCAGCTTCGAAATCCTGTTGCAAGTGCCGAAACACGGTTGATACTTGCATCAAAATAGTCCAAAGCCATATAGACACGGTCAAGCGCATTATCTCTTACAATTTCTTTTGCCATCTCCTTCGTCTCATCATCAAGAATCAGCACATGATCGGAATCCCAGCGCACACCTCTTGTGATATGCAATGCAAATTCCGGATAAAAGCAGAGCATTGCCGGAATCTTGTCAGATACATACTCCAGTGGATGATAATGTCCGTTGTCCATAAGTGGCATACAGCCGTCATGTAAAGCAGCAAAACTAAGTGTAAACTCAGCCGATCCGACTGTGTAAGACTCCACACCTATACCGAAAACTTTTGACTCCACACAAGGCTTTACGAGGTTATGATCGTATGGCTCCGATAAGATCTGCTCGATGGAATCCTTGTATCGCATACGAGGTCCCATACGGTCTGCCGGAACATCTTTAAATCCATCACCGGTCCAGATGTTCATAACGCAAGGCATTCCGGTCTCTTTTGCAAAATATTCCGAGATGCGGATGCATGCCTTTCCGTGATTGATCCAGAAACGTCTTGTCTCCTCGTCCGGACTCGAAAGTGTCTGACCGTCCTTTACTTTCTCGTGTGAGAAAAAGGTCGGATTAAAATCGATACCCATATGATGCTTCTTGGCAAATTCTACCCATTTAGCAAAATGCTTTGGTTCAAGCGCATCTCTGTCTGCAAATTCCCCCGGTGCAAAGATTGCATAAGATGCATGTATGTTTAATTTTGCGGTTCCCGGCATCAGTCTCATCGCTTCTTCCATATCTGCCATCAACTGTTCCGGCGTTCTAGCACGGCCCATATAATTACCGGTCGTTTGAATGCCTCCAGTAAGTCCTCCGTCATTGTCAAAACCGATCACATCATCCAGCTGCCAGCAGTGAAGCGATACCGGAACTTTCTTTAATGTCTCGATCGCCTTGTCGGTATCCACACCGAGTGCTGCATATTTTTCTCTTGCTGCTTCGTAATTTGTCATGTCTCTTCTCCTTTACTTTTCGTATTTATGAATTGGGAAGGAAGCATAAACACATTGTCTTGCCTCCTTTAAGTTTTCTAATTCTCCCGCTGCGATCATCTGCGCACAGAGATTACCGATCGCAGTCGCTTCCGTCGGTCCTGCATAGATTGTCTTCTTCGTGAAAAATGCGGTCAGTTTGTTCAGATAATCCGCATTGGCACCGCCACCAACGATCTGAATACAGTCGTATGTTTTTCCGGTCAGTTTCTCAATCTCCTTTGCTGTATCGGCATAGCATTTTGCGAGACTGTTGTAGATCACACAGGCAACTTCCGCAATGCCCTGTGGCACCTGCTGTCCACTCTCTTTACAGGCTTTCTGCACCTCGCTCGTCATATGCTCCGGCGCAAGAAATCTCGGATCGTTGGCATCAACGAAAGAAGGAATCGTCTGCTTTGACGCAAGTTCGCTGATCTCTCCAAAACCAAGTTCCGGGGCTATCTCCTTTCGCACCGACTGGATCATCCAGAGTCCCATAATATTCTTAAGATAGCGGAAGCGATAATCGTATCCGCCCTCATTCGTCATGTTATGCTTTCTGCTTTGCTCATCACAGGCAGCTTCTTTCAATTCGGTTCCCATCAATGACCATGTTCCGGAACTGATATAAAGTGGCTGTTCCTCTTTGGATGGAACTGCCATCACTGCAGAAGCTGTATCATGCGTTGCCGGCAAGACTACTTTGCATTCAAAACCTACCTGTTTCTGAATAGAATCCGCCAAGTTTCCGACAATGCTTCCCGCCATCATAATTGTCTGAAAGAGGGTTCTCGGATATCCCAGCCGATCAATCAATGCCCAATTCCAGTCATTGGCTTTCGGATCAACCAGCTGTGTTGTTGTCGCGTTCGTATATTCCTGTAACTTATTTCCCGTCAAAAGAAAGTTAAAATAATCCGGAATCATAAGCATACTTTGTGCCCTATCCAGGCTTTCCGGATTCTGCTGCTTAAGCGCCATTAGCTGATAGATCGTATTAAACTTCTGCTTTTGAATACCCGTAATTTCATACAAATCATTTTCCGAAATAATCTCATATACCTGCTTATCCATCCCATCCGTTCTCGCATCACGATATGCCACGGCATCACCAATTCTTTGTCCCTGATCATCCAACAATACAAAATCTACAGCCCAGGTATCGATTCCCATACTATACGGAATCTTTCCTATATCCGCACATTTCTTCATTCCGGTTTGAATTTCCCCAAAAAGCTGATCCACATTCCACACTTTATGTCCGTTATGTTCCTGCATTCCGTTTGGAAATCGATAGATCTCCTCTAAGACAATTCGCCCGTCTTTCTTATGCGCAAGAATATGGCGTCCACTCGACGCTCCGATATCAATCGCCAGATAATATCTGTTTTCCATTGTCTGCCCCCTTTTTCTCTTATCTGATACACCAAAAAGATAACAAAAATAAGGACAGCTTTTTAGCCTCTGATTAGACTAAAAAACTGTCCTTATTTTCTGAATAGCCTTTATTATCTTCTCATATGTTTTTCTTTCTTTTCTTCATACATGCGCTTGTCCGCCGATTCGATCAACTGATTTAAATCATCAATCTCGTCAGATGCATGTACGGAACATCCGATACTGGCAGACAATTGGTAGATTCTCTTCTCGTTTTGATTTTCTTTTTCCATTGTATTTTTTATCTTACTTACGATCATCTGCATCCGCTTGGCATTCGTACAACTCCCAAACACCACAAATTCATCACCTCCATAACGCATTACCAGACAATCCTTCGGAACTGATGCCTTTATCACATCTGCCATCTCGCGTATGAAAGCATCGCCGACCTCATGCCCTAACCCATCATTGACACTCTTTAGACCGTCAATATCCAAAAAAATCATAAATGCCCGCCGATGTTGTCCTTTAATCCGTTCAACAACCGCATTTGCGGAATAAAAAAAGCCACTCCGATTGAACACCTGTGTCAGCATGTCATACTTCCACATACGGTTGATCTTCTCATTCATCTGATTGATCCATTTCCATTTGCGAATATTTTCGAGTGCCATACTGATATTAACCGTCCATAAATATGCAAGCTCACTTTTTAACGCAAAGACACTTCCATCCGAGACACAATATCCATAACATATTTTTTGATAATAAATTGGTGTCACTATGTAGAATGTTTTCTGTAATTTATTTCTCATTTCATAAGGCAAAATTTCCTTTGACGGAAATTTTCCATAGGAGTCAAACTTTCTATCATGATAGGCAAGCGGTATATGAACCTTTTGGGTATAGTGCTCACAAATCGCTTGTTCTCTGATATTAGTTTTTATGTCATCATACGCAAACAACTTTTTTTCATCACACAGGCAAAGATAAAACTCTTTCATATCTGATCGGATAACATATTTTTTTAACCGCGAACACAATTCTTCCACACTCTCAAGCCCGGTCAGATCGAGTTCCATACTTTTTAACGCATCTAGTGCCTCCTCATAGCTTAAGCATTGGTTCTGATATTCCACTCGAAGATCCCGGATCGACTTTGGTGTCCGGCAGTTACATCCGCAGCTTTCCCGATACAGAATCTGGGTTTCCAATTTCACAGATGTATGACTTTGTGCATCAAAAAGCAGATCGACCGCCTTTTCCCCGAGCATTTCCTGTCTGCGATCAACGGTCGTCAAAGACGGAATATAAAATGCGGACAGCTCATCATTGTCAAAACCGGTTACTACGATATCTTTTGGAATTTCATAACCATACTGCTGCAAGCGCTCCATTCCGCCGATCGCCATCGCATCATTTGCAAATACAATTGCCTGCGGTGTCTGGTTTTTCATAAAATATTCGATGGCTTTTCTTCCGCTTTCACGATTATAATTTCCGCAGTAAACCTGACAATCACAAACAGGAATGCCATGCTCTTCCATAGCATCCCTATATGCCCGATAACGTTCCATTCCTTCTTTGCCCTGCAGAATACCGCACACATAATTGATTTTTGTCAGATGATGTTTCTTTATCAGATGTTCTACAATACGTTTCTGGCTATTGTAATCCGATATTCCGACATTATGCATTCCATCAATATATTCATCAACACTTACCGCTGGAATCCTGCTCTCTTTTATCCGGTTCATCAACGAGTTGGAAGCCGGTTCATATTGTATTGAATTTTTCATAACGATCACACCATCGTAGGTAGTAAGATCCGGAAGTTCCATAATTTGAAATGCTCCGACTTTGTTTTCTTCCGACTCATCATAGTTCACAAAGCATGTAAAAATAAATACATCCGTATCGAATTCCGCAGCACGTCTTAATACACCGTCGATCACACGATTCTGATTATCAAAACTGATTGCACCTGCAAGAAACGCAATTTTTTTTCTCATGTTTCCCATCTTTCCCTGAATCTGATCCTAAATTTTCTGAAAACGATTCATTTCTTCCATAAGATGTTTTGAAGAGTCAACGTTTTCCGTTGCTTGTTGTCGAATGTTCGTGATAGAATTTGCAAGATCAGACACATTTTCTGTTGCACTGCTAATTCCCTGTGCATTTTCTTCCACAACCGTTGATATGTTGGTGATTCCATTATTCATCTCAGCCATAACCTTATGTAATGCCGAAATATTATCGTTAAAAACAGCCATAACAGAATCCATATGCTCTGCCTTCTCATAATACGTATCCGTAGCACCTTCAAATCCAACGTAATCACTCATAATCCGATTTTGTACAAAGTACATAAGATTTTGTGCATTCTCCATAAGTTGATTTACTGCCGATATCACTTCTACACTAATACTCTGAATATCATTTGCAGTATTTTTACTGTTTTCAGCCAATTGTCGAATTTCTTCAGCCACAACAGCAAAACCTTTCCCTACTTCTCCGGCACGCGCAGCTTCAATAGATGCATTTAAAGCCAGAAGATTTGTCTGACTTGCAATATCAAGAATATCATTGGTTAAATTATTTATATTTGTAATCTGCCTGCTCGCCTCTATCGAAGAAAATAAAGCATTCTGTTTTTCATTAATAAGATTTGAAATTTCATTTTTCTTCTTTTCAGTTTCTTCTTTTACGCCAATTGCCAAAGCTTTAATATCGGAAGAAATGGAAACACCTTCCTTCGTCTGATCACCTACATTATTAACAAACTCCAATATCTCATGTGTATTCTTCATAAGCCCTTCAATTGAAGATGCTATTTCTTCCATACTTGCCGTAATTTCTTCCATCGTCGTAGCAATATAATTTACATTTTCGCTGGAACTGTTCACTTCTGTATTCATCACCCCAAGAGAATTCTGCATTGACTCCGATTGGTGGTGAACTTTACGAATAACCATCTGTAATTGAATAATAAAATTATTAATACCTTCTGACAATTGACCGATTTCATCATGTGAACGGACTGTAATGCGTTTTGTAAGATCTCCTTTTTTCTTGTTAATATCATCAATAATATGATCTAACTGACAACTGGCTGCACTTGCCGGTTTGCTTACTGTTCTCCTCATAATCAAAAGAACCACTACCGACACCATTATAAATATAACAAATAATATTTTCGTCACTTGAATATTCATATCAACTGCCTGATTATACAACTTTGACTGTTCAGAAATTCCACCTTCCAGATTTTCCGTGAGATTCGTTTCTGTTTTCTCTCCCATATCTCTAACAAGATTTTGGAAATCGGATCCAAGTGCTATACTTGCCTGCGCAAAATCCCCCGTATCTACATATTCCTGTATTGTTGAAAATTGCAAGAGCACTTTATCAAGGAATTCTTCATATTTCTTAATTGCATCTTTTAACTTTGTATTGTTATTATCTTTTAGATACACATCTATCTTCTTCTCGCTCTCAGTAATAGTTGACACTTCCTCTGCCAATGAACCTTCAAGCTGTTGACGAAGTTCTGCATTATCATACAAACTAATAATATTAAGGTATTTCTGACCTCGTTCCATACTTTTTTGAATCGTAAATATTTCTGTCTGAATTGGAATATACTGCTCCGTGATTTCTAATCCAGACCGTTTTACACGATTTTGTGATCTTACAGAAGTTATCGTATTTAGTCCAAATATAACAACAAACAGAACCATCATTAAAAGCACTTTGCTCCCAATTTTTTTCATAAATAGTTCCTCCTATTTAATTTTCTCCAAAATATTTACGCAAGAAATAGGCCGGTGCACAGCTCCATGCATGACAATAACTATTGACAATAGTTCCGCCGTACGGGGATTCATCCGGATTCTTCGGATTATACAGCTCCCAGAATGTATCTGCACCAAGCCGCGCCATACCACCCCAATACTCTGTCAAAACAGCAAGTGCTTCCTCATCCGCGTTGCATTTTAACAATGCTTCAATATAGTAGTGATACATATACGGAGTCACCATCTCAAGAGCCTCCCTATCTGCTGCAACATTATGTAAAATCCGAAGACCTTCTTCGGAATCGACTACACCGCCAAGAATCAGCCAGACCTGACTTGCATAAGAAATCTGTCTATTTTCTCCGCTGACAAAAAGTCCTTTCTTTTCATCGTAAAAATATGCTTTTGCTGCCTTTCGATAGACTTCATAAGTTCCTTTTAAGCATTCTGCATCACGATTTTCTCTTAATTCCTGTGCAATTGCAATCGCACTCTGCATCGCATACAGTAAAACCCCCTGTGCTCCCGCCTGCTTATTTAATTCTAGCGACCAGTCAAGAAAACACCATCCTAACACATCACTGTCTCTTACAATGCCGTTATCCACTCGTTTCTGCGCCAACGAAATCTGTGTTCTTGCAGTCTCCCACAAGTCACGAAGCGCCTCCTTGTCTTTTGTCTGCTTATAATAATCCCACAAAGCAACAACATACAGAAGTGAATAATCAAACATACTCGTATCATCCACTTCCGGCTCCGGATCTAAGAATACACAGGCTCCAACCTGACCGTTTTCCATCGGTAAGGCCCCAAACAGATACAGACATCCTTTTACCATATCATTCATCTGATAAGTCTCGTAATTGGCAAGTGCCTGCAGACGAAGATCTCCCATCCAGAGTCTCTGGTCACGTTTTGGTCCATCCTCAAATACCTTCTGCATACAATCATGCAGCGTATTACAGGCAATGCGATCAAGCTGTTCCAATTCCTTATTCTCGCTATGATATGCGGATAAACGGCTATCATCTGCTGAAGACAACGCAACCGCTTTTGCCTCTTCAATAATCAGGTCAAATTTAGAGCTGACATCAAGCACTTCGATTTTCACGTAACGAAACGAATATCTTCTGGGCAGAAAATATTCTCCCGGGACAAGATCAATATGCACCTGTTCCTGCTGCACCCATGCCGAACAGATCCAGCCCTGATAATCTTCCACCCGTTCCTCGAATTCCTTTTTATTTTCTGCAAACGAGAAACGAAGCCATACCGGAGCATCCGGATGTGAACGAACATACCCCAACTTTAATTTTATGTGCCCCACAAGATGTCGACCAAAATCAATTTCAACTGAATCTCCCTTTTTAAGAGGCTTTAAAAAAGCTGCTATATCCAGAGGTTCAACCACCGTTTCTTTTACTTCCGGTAACAGCTGCAACGCTTTATCCAACAATTTTAAATTTTTCACCATAACTTTTTTCTCTCACTCTTACCACTTCAAGTACTCTTTTCCACAGAACGGGTCTACTGGATTCTTACCAGTAAATGCACTTCTTCCCATGATTTTTTCCACAACGCTTTCTATCACATACTCACTGTTAGAATATCCGTTGATATAGGTTTTGATCATCGGCACATCTATCAGATGATACGGATTTGCGAGGCTGATGAACATCACCGGACGTTCCGCAACAAACCACGGAACATTGTTTCCGTTTCCCCAGAATGTGTACCAGGAAAGACGATTGGTCACTTTATTGGAAGCATTCTCAACATTTCCTATATAGATAACGAGATCATAACTTTTCTTAAACGTCCCGACATCAAATTTTGCAGTCTCGAAATTCTCCGGTTCATATATCGTTACATCAAAGCCTTCTTTTACCAGTTTGCTTCGAAAACTCTCCAACACTCTCTCATTTGAAGGGAAATCTCCCATAATCTCAAGCAGTACTTTCTTCGTTTTCCGCGGACTCAGCGGCAAGATCTTCTGTGTATCCTTAACCAGCGTAACCGCAGCATTGGCACTTTCTTTCGCCCATGTGACATGTTCGTCCGAACGCATCACACGAAGTGCTTCTTCCGTCGGCACAATCTCACTCTTTGCTTTCTTATAAAGACCCAGCGCAGCCTTAGTTGCAAGAATTCTTGTGATTGCCTCGTCCAAACGCTGCTCCGACAGAATTCCCTGCCTGTATCCGTTTAACATATACCGATAATCTTCGTCCAGATCTTTATTAAAGAGGAACATATCACATCCGGCTTCAATTGCATAAGGCACCGCCTTCTCTCTTTCCATTGCACAGCTAAAACCAACCATGCAGGTAGAATCGGTAACAATCAATCCGTTAAATCCAAGCTTTTTACGAAGCAAGCCTTTTAACAGTTCCGGAGAAAGTGTTGCAGGAACTAACTTGTCCGGAAAATCCGGATTATAAGCTTTCTGGTATGCCGGCTGTGCAATATGACCGACCATCACCGTCTGCGCTCCCGCCTGAATCAGTCCGCTGTAAATCTTTCCGTAGGTTGCATCCCACTCCTCACAGGAGAGACTGTTCACACTGGTAAGAATATGCTGATCCACCTCATCGCAGCCATCTCCCGGAAAATGTTTAATTGCAACAAGTACATTTTCTTCTTTTGCAGCCTTTATATAATTAACACCACATGCTAAGACCCGATCTGGATCGTCACCATATGTACGCACATTAGTAATCGGATTTCTCCAGTTTCTATCAATATCAACCACTGGTGCAAACGCCCAGTTACATCCCACCGCTGCCCCCTCGCTGCAACTTACTTTTCCTAAACGATAGGCGTCCTCGGTATCTCCGGTTGCAGCTATCTGCATCTGTTTTCCGTACTGTGTTCCATCCGTTGCAATTCCACATCCACCATCCTCAAGATTAGCTCCGACCAAAAGTGGAATTTTACTATGTTCCTGAAGATAACGATGTGTTCTCTGCATCTCCTTAGCCTCACCGCACCGATACATGATTCCACCGATATGGTGTGAAAGCATAACATGTTCCAGATAATCTGCATCTCCTGAATATCCGATCGGTACAAATAACTGACCGATTTTTTCTTCTAACGTCATTGCTTTTTTTGTATTTTCAACCCACTCGATATCCTCTTTCACAAGAAAGAAGGGTGCCTTTGTCAAATTGATCATATTTCTGTCCTCCATTTGTTAAGCATCAGTTATTTAAGGTTGCATTCAGCAAAGACTGACGCTACATGTCAGGTTTTTTGTAAAAACTTGACGCAATTTATTTGCGTTTTCCGGTAAACACACGAATCAATAAATGTTCGTTACTCAGATAAATTAGGAACACTACAAGCAATAAAGCATTAATGATTGCCTGCATGGATGCATTTACTTCATTTGAGAATACCGCAAATGTGGAATTCAACATTGACATACATAAAGCTGCAAGTAAAAATCCAATCTTTTCATTGGTAAATCTGCTGATATAAGATCCAATAAACATTGGAAGAAATGCAGTAAACATAATACTGATAGATCCAAAGTTAAGCTGACCTCCATTGATGGTTGTATTTCTGGAAGCGTTTAAAAAGCCAACAATTCCCATCAGGCCACCGCAGATCACATAACAGGCAATTGCATTTGGAATTTCTTTAATTCCGGTATTAACTGCAACCTTCTGACCATTCTTAAGTGCGTTATAATCGTATCCGAATTTTGTATAATCAAAGAGTCCAATAATAATTACCAGTACCGCCACAATAATAATTGCTGCATAAAGCCAGTTTCCTGTAAAAGCAGTCATGGATGAATTCTGTACCTCTTTCATAACGTAACGACCTTCTGTAATTGTAAAAAGAATTCCTTCATAAATCAGTGTTACACCAAGAGACGTAATAATTGGTGGCAAATGTAAAACCACATACAAAACACCGGAAATCAGTCCAAGCAGCATACCAAATAAAATAGTAAGCATCAGCATTATCGGTGCACTGCCCTGACCTCCACCTAAAAACGAATATGTAATCTTTGCACCAATCACAGAGGAAAGCAATGCCATTGATCCCAAAGAGAAATCAAAACGTCCACTGTTAAGATTGATGGACAAAGCGATAGTTGTGATCATAACAATTGCAATATAGACAACAAAATTGTCAAAGCTTGTCATATTCATGATCATTGTTTTTCCTTTTGCCATACAAATACCCTGTAACAAAATAGCCACCAGTACCGGTATGGCAAGTGCTCCTGCTAAATTTTTTATACAAAGTCTGTTTTTACTTTTCATGTTATCTTCTCCTTTCTTTTTACAGGATAATTTTTCATACCCTCTCCCAATAGATGAAAGTAATAAATTCATCTATTGGGAGAGGGTGCGGCTTCTTTAAGAAGCCGCGACCAAATAATAAAAAACAAGTTAATTAGATGCAACCACCTCATTGATAGTATCAAAAGTAACTGTATCACCAATAATTTGATCCAATGTATCCCTACTGTAAATCGGGTTATCACCATTATCATTCTTGTAAAATTTATCAAATGTCTCACTATCTGTTGCTACCTGATAATTTTGGCTGAGTGACACAGCATTTCCCTGCGCATCACGAATTACATTCCCATTGATTGCATTCATCACTAATGCAAAAGCAGGTCCTACCGATGATGAATATTTTCCAGCAAGATATACAAGCTTTCCGTTTGTGATTGCCTCTCCATTACTCTTGGTAAAGGAATCAATATCAGAAAACTCAATACCTGCTGCATTCAACTGCTGTGTAAAGAATGTTGTTGCCATTCCGACAGAGATGAATGCTTCCGGAGCCGCCTGAATGGCTGCATTGATCTCGTCTGTTGTTGTATCACCATATCCCTGTAAATAAGATACGATCTTGATATCTCCTGAAATCTTTGACAAATCTATACCCTGATCAGCAAAAATCAAACCAACTACATCCTCTTCAGTTGTCGCTCCGCCATAAGAAAGTCCAAGACCTGCAAGTACGCCGGCTGTACGATATACGTGCATTGGATTCGGAATAAATGCGCCATAGATTGCAGCAGTCTTAATGCCTTTATCCGCAAAGAACTTGCCCATTTCTACACCAGCTTCATACTCTGTATCCATACTCGGCCCCACCTGTCCAAGAAAATATTCATCTGTTTTATATTTTTCAAACTGTTCCTGATCAAGTGTTCCTGCTGCAACTGCATAATAAATCTTGTTTTCCTCACATGTTTCAATCTGTAATGCACGATCATTGCTTGAAAAAGAAATGACTGCCTGATATCCCTGAGAAGCAAACTTCTCAATTGCAGATTTCTCACTTGCAGCATCCTTAAGTTCGTCTGTGTAAGTAAATGTTACACCATACTGATCCGCAATATAATTCTCATAGTAAGAACGGAATCCTAATGCTTCCTCACCACTGACATCTTGAACCAGAACACCAATCTTGACATCTCCTGTCGGCTTTTTTTCCTCCTGTCCATTTGAAACATTTGTATCATTTGTTGCATCCTTACTGTTTCCACATCCGGCCAGCATTGTCAGAGACATAGCTGCAACAAGACCAAAGCTTAACATTTTTTTCATTGTTCGTTTCATAAATTTCTTCCTCCCTGTTTTCTTTTAAAATTTATCTTTAACACACAATGTGTTAAATTCTTGTTTTATCGCGGTAAAGTCTGCGAACGATAGTTAACGCTTGCAACATATACTATAATCAGAAAAAACACTGCACTTACAATCTGCGTAATGCCATATCCCGATGTAGAATCAATGAGCAGATCCAAAATATTATTTAATACAATATAAGAGAATCCTCCAACAACTGCCGCGTAAATCTTTGATCTGGCACCACCTGAAATCGGCATTCCTCCAAATACAATTGCAACCATAATATTCATTCCAATATCCCCGGCTGTCGTTGTTGTAACAGATGGTGTATATACCAATGTCATAAATGCACCGATTCCTACTCCTACTCCCGCCAAAAGGAAGCCCAATATTGCATATGTGTTATATTTAATACCGGAAAGCTGCGCACAGATTGGGTTTCCACCTACAAATTTTTCTCTTCTTCCAAACTTTGTATAATCAAAAACAAATACACAGATCGCAACCCAGATTACCAGAACTCCAATCTTAAATGCCGAGTTATCCAGATGTTTTACAACCTCGCTTGGAATACTGATTCCACCAACCGCACCACCTTTTGTCGTAATAATCTGCGATGCAATCGCGGATAACACGGACATCATTGCTACCGTTGTAACAAACACCGGAATATGAAATATGGACGCAAGCACTGAATTGACCAGTGAGCAAACAATTCCTGCTAATAAAATCACGATAATCATCAACGCAAAATTTTCAGTTGCATTATAGGTAAGTACTCCCAGCGTGGCCGCAAAAAGCGTTGCGGCTCCCAGGCTGATATCAAATGAACCCAGTGTATAAATAAAAATTGCACCTGTTGCAACAATTGATAATACAATCCCTTCATTAAATACAATCTTAATATACATATCCAGACGATATCCTTTACTGCTTACAATTCCACAAAATACTGCAAGCAATACGACAAGTGCTACAAAAGGCAACGCACTTATCATCATTTTTTTATTTTTCGTCATTCTTTTTTGCCTCCTAAATCATATATTCAATAATCTGTGCATCAGAAAGAGTTTCGCTTCTCTCAAATTCCGCAGAGACCTCACCATTTTTCATAATTAGAATCCGATCACTCATTCCAATCAGTTCCGGTAATTCCTCACTGATCATAAGGATTGATTTTCCCTCATTTTTCAATCTCACCATAAGCTGGTACATTGCCTGTTTTACACCGATATCCACGCCTCGTGTCGGACAGTCCAGAATAAGGATTTCACTTCCACATCCAATCCATTTTCCAAATACGACCTTCTGCTTATTTCCTCCGGAAAGCTGTGATACTGACTGATCTCTTCCCGCACATTTGATGGACAATTCTTCAATCTGATGATTCACATATTTTTTTTCTCGATTTTTCAGAATCAGAAAATTATTGATCGCAAATTCACTCATTCCTGCAATTGAAATATTATCTTCAATACTTGCATTAAGACATAACGACTCAACATCTCTGTCCTTCGATACATAACCCACACGTTTCTTCATTGCAATTGCCGGACTGTCAATGATCGTTCCGTCTTCCACCGTAACGCTTCCCTCTTCCGGCTTTAATGCTCCAAAACAAACCTTTCCAAGAGAATGCATTCCGCAATGTGCCAATCCACCGATTCCAACGATTTCTCCTTTATGCACCTGAAATGAAATCCCTTTTAACCGGTCTTCATATACCAGATTTCTTACATCCAATGCCACTTCCGGCTGTGAACTTGCCTGAAAGTCACTTCGATAATAATCACCTTGCAGCTCTCTTCCGATCATGCTCGCGCGGATTGCTCCGGCCTCAAATTCTGCTTTTTCAAATGTCCGGATAATCTTGCCATCTCGAAGAACGGTCAACGTATCACAGACTTCCATAATTTCATCCAGATCATGCGAAATAAAAATCACTGATTTATTTTCTTTACGGAAGCGATTCATAATGTCATATAAAATTTCTCTTCCGTCATGTGATAATGCTGTACTCGTCTCATCGATTACCAGAATCTGAGGTTCTTTCATCACAACTTTAGCAATCTCTACAAGCTTTCTGGTTTGAAAATCAAGCTTCTGCATAAGCATTTCGCCTGTTACATCATTGACACCGATATTTTTCATCACCCTGGTCGCATCCGCATTCATTTTCTTACGATTAATCAGGCCGAACTTATTCTTATACTTTTCAGACTCCGCAAGGAAAATATTCTCAGCTACCGTAATCCCCGGTATTGTTCCGCTCTCCTGAACAATCATTCCAATTCCCTTGTGAAGTGCATCGATCATGCTAAGCGGCTTCCAGCTCTGTCCCTGAAATGTCATCGCACCGCTGTCACATTCCTGCATTCCTGCTACAATAGAAGTAACCGTTGACTTTCCCGATCCGTTTTCTCCAATGAGTCCTCTTATTTCTCCCGGATATACAGTCAGTGATACATCATTCAAAGCCACTGTACTTCCAAATTTCTTATTCATATTTGCAACTGTTAAAATTGGTTCACTCATTTTTATCACCTCGTCTTTATGCTTATTATAGATTTTTGTTAATTTTTATGTGATTTTGTTTTTTATCTGTTTCACTCATTTTTTTAATGTGTTTTTCTTTTTTCTATACGTTTACCTTAAATTTAGTCTCGCCTCTAAAAAATAGATTAAAAATCCTATGTTTTTATTGATTTTTGTATTGCATATATGTTTTAATCAATATAGTTACCTTTTTATATGAAATGGAGGAATTTTATGTCAGAGAACTACTATCTTATTTCCGATAACGATGTACACATGCCGATCCGGTGTACGATGCAGCGATTTGATCATATCCGCCAACAGATGCATGATTATTTTGAATTGTCCATGATTGTTTCCGGAAGCTGTACATTACAATTTGATGATCATATGTACAGTCTCAGGGAAGATGATATTTTTTGCATCAATCCACTTACACTTCATGAACTACATGGTGTCAATTGTGTCATCATAACCGTTCTGTTTAATCAAACATTATTTGAACAGATTCTGCCGGTTCCATCACATCCCCGCTTCTTCTGTATTAGTCCCATGTCGGATAATCAGGAAGCAATTGCACAATTACGCTCTCTGATTGCTCACATCATCAAAACAAATGTGGACAAAAAAGATGGCTACGAACTTCGCAACTGGTCATATATCTATAATGTTATGGATATTATGTACCTTCATTTCCGTGTAAAATTATCGACTGCAAATGAAAAGAAAAACCACAAATACGCTATCCGGATAGCAGAAATATCACAATTAATCCAACAGCGCTATACAGAAAACATAACCTTAAAAGAACTTGCCGATGAAGTTCATTTGTCCGTTCCCTATCTTTCAAAATTCTTCGTTGACTATTTTGGGATGAATTTTCTAAGCTACCTGAATCAATACCGCCTTATGCATGCGATGCAGGAACTTTCCATAACAGATAAAAATATTGATGAAGTAGCGATTGACAGCGGATTTCCTAATAGTCATGCCTTTGTAACTCTTTTAAAAAAAGAATATGGAATGCTGCCAAAAGAATATCGGCGCGAGCAAAAAAAAGAAAAGCAACAGACCTCTCAACAATTAGAACAACATAATTATATTGCAGGATTAAAGAAATATTTAAACGACAATACACATACCCACGTCGTATCCCCTATATCAAAAAAACAAATTGATTTCTCTGTAAATGGAAGTTCTTACGTATTGCTACATACATGGAAAAAAAGATGACAGTCGGTCGTGCCAGTGATGTGTTAATCTGTGATATTCAGGAAATGTTGACCAGATTTCAAAATAGGATTGGATTTGAATATATTAAATTATGCGGTATATTTTCAGATGATCTGCATGTGTACAATGAGAAAGCAAACGGTACACCTGTGTACAGTTTTACATATATTGATAAAATTCTTGATTTTGTAACCAAACTTCATCTTAATCCATGGATTCAACTTTCTTACATGCCGGAAAAGCTCGCCAAATATCCAAATAAACGCTTGTTTGGTTCTAATGTCAGCCAACCCCATTCCATTGCCGCATGGTGCCGGCTTGTTTCAGAGTTTCTGCAACATATCAGCAACCGCTATGGACTTGAGGTAATTCGCTCATGGAAATTCGGTCTTTGGAACCAGCCCAACACAAACATGGATCTTTTCGGATTTTCAAACGAAAAAGACTTCTTTCAGTTTTATAAGGAAACTTTCCTTTGCGTAAAAAATTTCTGTCCGGATATTGAATTTAGTCTTCCGCCGACTTACTACATCGTATCCGAAGGCTACGAAAACTGGTATCTGAACTTTCTGGAATGGTGTAAACAAAACGACTGCATCCCTGACAGTTTAAGTTTCACTTATTATGACACCAAACTGATTTCCAATAAAAATCATTCAAAAGAATCTTTCGGTTTCATATATGCCATGAGTTTATCGGAATCACCAGACGGACTCAAAGATTTTGTCATGCAGGTTCTCAGAGAACGACGCCGGCTAAATCTTGGTAAATTGCCAATCTACTTATCCGAATGGAATAATACACCAAGCCAACAGGATCTACTGAATGATACCTGCTTCAAATCCTGTTATATTGTCAAGAACATCCTTGAAAACTATGACCGTCTGGAAAGTTTTACTTATCAGGCGCTCACAGATCTTATGGCAGACAGTTCTTTACCAAATATGTTATTTTTCGGTGGACTTGGTCTTTTTACCGTAAATGGAATTCCAAAAGCCAGTTATTATGCCTACACACTTCTTCAACAATTGGGTGATCAGTTTCTTGGGCGTGGAGACGAATATTTTATCACCCGTGAAAATGATAGTTTTCAAGTCATGCTTTACAATTACAGGCATTTTAATTACTTATATGCGAATGGAGAACGTTTTGATATGACAGAAACAGACCGCTATACCGTTTTTGCTGATTCGGAACCGGTAATGATCTCCCTGTGTTTATCTGATATTCCACAGGGAAACTATAAGATTTCTGAAACCTATGTAAATCGAACGCATGGAAGTGCTTTCGATCAATGGGTTTCTATGGGTGCATTGGAACTTACTACACCTCAGGAAATTGATTGGTTAAAAAAATCATCCGTTCCTGGATTTCATCAGAAAATTGTGTCTGTCAACTCCGATGAAATCCTCGAACTGGATGTCACATTAGAATTGTTAGAGGTACGATTAATTCAAATTACACCTCTCCACTGACTTTTTCACAACTTATCAATGGAAAGCAGATCCGAAAATGTATGGATTGGATATGTCACATATTTATGACTCGCGGCATCTCCAATCCCTGCACTTATGAATCCACCGGCATAAGCCGCATCAATTCCTGCAAGTGCATCTTCTACAACAAGACAATTTTCCGGCTTTTCCTCAACCATTTCCGCCGCTTTTATAAAAACCTCCGGATCCGGTTTTGACTTTGTAATGTTTGTTCCATCGCTGACCGCGTCAAAATATCCATCTAATCCAATTTGCTTTAAAATCTTCTTTGTATTCTTACTGCTTGATCCGATTGCAAGCTTGTAACCGCGCTGTCGCAAGGTGTCCAACGTATTTTTTACTTCATCCGAAAGATCCCTTGGAGACATCTTTTCCAATAGACGAACGTAACTTTCATTCTTTCTTGTAGCAAGCTGTTCTTTTTCTTCCTGTGTATAGCATCTTGATGCTCGCTCCAAAATGATATCAAGGCTTTCCATACGGCTTACACCCCTTAATCGTCCATTAATTTTCTCATCAAAATAGATTCCTTCTGCATCTGCCAATTCTTTCCACGCCTGATAGTGATAGTTATCTGTGAAACAAATGACCCCATCCAGGTCAAAAATAATAGCACGTATCGTATCCATAAAACACGCCTCCTTTTTCATTTGCTTCACCATAACAAAAATAAGGACAGCTTTTTAGCCTCTGATTAGACCAAAAAACTGTCCTTATTTGATATTTTTATTTTTGATGTGTTATGCGATAAGATCTCGGTGTCATACCAAATCTTTTTTTAAATTGCCTGAAAAAATAACTCTGATTCTCATATCCTACATCAAGTGAAATATCTTCGATTGACAGATCCGTTTCCTCAAGAAGTTTGACCGCAGCCTGAAATCGCCTCTGTTGCAGTAAATCCTGAAAATTTGCCCCTGTCTTTTGCTTGATCAGCTTACTTAATACGGTAACTGACTGATGTGTATCTGCTGCAATCTTTGTCAAATTTGCATTTTTACAATCACTGTTGATATATTCAAGAACCGACTGCACAATAGTCTCCTTGTAATCCATAGAAGAATTATGGCTCAAATTCTCCAAATGATTTAACAAATACAAAAAGACAAGTCCCATGGAATACTGATTGATAACATCTTCATTCATATATTCATAAAGCATGGATTCTATCATATTCTCCATCAGATTTTCAATCTGGGGATTCTCCTTTAAACGAAAAATCAGATAATGAGGAACCGGACTCTTCTGCCGGAATGCCCCTGCAATGAACTCCGCTAAAACATTTTTTTCCTGAAGCATTCCAAGCGGAATTTCAAAAAATTCCGGCAAAGCAATAAAATTGATTCCAATGTCTTCAAATTCAGCTCTGTGAATCGCATGTTCCACATACTGATTGAGCATCAGTAAATCTCCTTTATAAAGTGTTAATTCTTTTCCGTCAATTACATGTGTAATCTCCCCCTGTACCACATACATAAATTCCACATAATTATGCCGGTGCAACGGAAATTCCACAAATCTGCTGTGACGTCTTACAGTAATCAGTTTTCCCCTTCTGAGCAGTTTTTGACGATCAATCTCCTGTATGGACGCTTCGCTGTATAACTGTTCCTCAATCGCGGCCTGTCCTGCCTTATATTTACTTTCCTCTTCTGATATCTGCATAAGTTCATCAAGAAGTTGTTGTCTCATTCCTTCTTCTCCATTAAATACCCGGTCAAAGTCTGCATCACCAGATTTTGACTTAAAAGGGGGCATGATTCAAAGAATCATACCCCACTATTTACATGCCATTACCAATAAACAGCTTACTATTGATTTCTCAATGTCCTTCCCACAGAAACCGTATAATTAGATACAACCGTTGTCTTATCGGAAAGTGTTGTGGTTGCCTGTACAACAACGGAATTGATATTGACAGACATTCCTGAAGTAACGGAATAACTTGCGCCCGGTACACTCGATCCGGTGACGGTACAGTCTGCAATCACTCCGCCATCCATTCCCTGAATGCTCAGGCAGTTCTTTGCCAGATCCAGTGCTGTTTTACAACTTACAGTAGATGTTGTACGGTCTACGCTGACCACCGGATTTGCCTGATTGTCGGTAACTTCCAGATATCCCGTAGTTGTAGCCAATGATGTGCTATCTGTTGGATAGAATTTCAGTTCTATCCGGTAAGTACCTGTCTGTGCCTTTGTCACTACATTTCCATTCAGTGAAACCGCAGAAATCGGAATTTCTGATCCACTGCCAATTGCTGCAGGTTCTGTTGAAGATCCACCCTTTGACAGATCACTTTCATAATATTGTCCGCCCTTACTGATCCTTACAGATGCAATATTCACATACTGATAAAATACGCCTCCGCGATACTCTGCCAGACGCAATGTTGTCACTTTTGATGCAAGCAGATCCGATGCAGATGCTCCGGAAGTAATTGCCAGATCAATGACCGGTTTGCTGATATCAACCTTATAGGAAGATGCTCCATTATAAGGAGGAGTCTGTACAACAACGGTGACATTAACGGATGCCTTATGTCCGTTCATGGTCAGGGTCAGGGTATAATTGTAAACGCCTGCTGCCCTTCCGGATGCGTCAAATACCATACGGTCGGTTGCCGGATCATAGGTAGCCATGGATGCTTTATTGGTACTGTTCTCTACGATCTGGTATGTCTCATTCTCGAGTTTCAGACCCTGTCCATACTGATCTTTTCCCTCAATATTGACATAACCCATATAGCCTGTTGCATAGGCGTTTGACATCCTAATCTGCGTATTGTCCGCAGTCAGTGTTGCAAGGTATGCAGGTTCTGAAATTGTGATCTCATATACATATGTGTATTCCTGCTTTGCATAGGTTGCGGTAACAATAATATTTGCAGTACCTGTCTTGATTGCTGTTGCATAAGCAACATTATTCTTTCCGGAATTTATAAGCAATGTGTCCGGATCGGAAGACTCAAAGCGGATGCTGTCATACTTCAGCTCAGTATTGTCTGTATCCAGAGCTCGGAAATGTACATAATAATTGCTGCCGGATGCCACATTATGATTGTCCTTGTAACTGGATGCACTGTAATTTGGCACTGCTTCCGAAGAGGTAAGTGTAAGGTTTGTGTTGTTTGACACACTGGCTGCCTTACATACAAAGGTGCCGCTTCCGGTCAGCACCAGATTCGGATCACTTGCACATTTATAAGTCAGTGTAACCGTTCCGGTATCTCCCACTCCGGTCATATAAATCTTATTATCCTTTGTACGGTAACCATTTGTAATCCGTTCCGTATAAGTAATATCTCCCGGATATGCTGTCTTGACATCAATTCCATTCGCATCAAGAATCTCGTATTCGATTGGTGTCTCTTTTCCGACGGTCACTTCTGTTGTCACAACTCTAAGGCTGACCGGTCTTCCCACGGATGCGGTAAAGTCATATGTTGACTGTCCATCGGTAACCGTATAGATTGCACCGTCTTTCAGCTGATTATAGGTTGTAAGAAATACCTGTGTTCCGTCATCGGAAAATACAGCCGACTTGATTTCCATCTTTGCACCCGCCTGGGTCCGGATAGAAAAATCTCCTGTTTTCACAAGATTTTTGGCATTTCCGGAATATACAGCCGCTACCTTGTTTGCTGCCATCTGTGCAATTCCGGTCATGGAAGTTGCGACAGTGATAACCTTGCTGTCGGAAACCACTTTATTTCCCGCTTTTGCCTGCACGGTGATGGTATAAGTACCTTCTTTTGCCGGAGTAAATGCACCGGTCTTTGTAATCATGGACGAAACATCATTTCCGTTTCCATCCACAGCAGTCCAGACATTGGTGCTGATGGCATTTGCCGGAGTGATACGGAACTGGAACTGATAGGTCTGTCCCACCTGATATTTCAAGACTCCGTTATCTACAATAGAAATTGTTTTCGGCAGTATTTTAATCTTGGCAGACTTAGTCCTGACCGTGCTCACGCACTTCTTCCCTTTGTAAACTTTTGCAGTTACCATCACGGTTTTATTCTTTGCGGCTGCCTTTCCCTGGGTGCGGATTGTCAGACTGTTTGCAGATGTCTTTCCGCTCACGGATGTCGTTGTTTTCTTCAGCTTTGCATAACTTTTTCCGGTGCCGGAAAGGCTCCATTTTACCCTCTGCCCTTTGGTAAGATTGGTTACGGTATATTTATACACCCCCTTACCGGTGCTGTTTTCATAAAGAACCGTATAATTCTTTACAAATTTCGGTTTTGCTGCCGCATCTGCCTGTACTGGAAATACAGAAATAATCATTGCCAGCGCACACAATACAGCAATCAGTTTTTTGCTTTGCAAACGCATAATCTCTCCTCCTTATCTGGTTCACTCGCTACTTAAGAACAACGTCCTTTTGTCTTATATTAGCACACCCTCTGTGCTTTCGCAATTGTTCAGACAGAGGGTGTTTCTTAAGATTTTTTTAATCCAGGGCGATCGCTTCTTCTTCCCGTCTCCGGAGAATATCATATTCATCCGGTTCCATCCCCAGATCCACATAAAAGATCTGCTGTGGATGCGGACAGGATTCCATCGGCTCTCCCTTTTCATCCATCAGTCCCCGCACCGTAACGGTCACATTGCGTCCGTCCGGTTTCATCACTTCGATCTGTTCTCCGACAGAAAACTTATTCTTTTGTTCCACCCGGTACATTCCCTTTTCATTTTTCGGACCGACAATTCCCAGATAGGTATATCCCTTTTCATACGTGTTGTTATCGTAAATCTGTGTCTCCTCCGAAGGTTTTCCGTAAAAAAATCCCGTGGTAAACTGGCGGTATGTGCAGCTTTTGATCTGTTCGAGATACCATGGCATATTTTCCTGATATTTCTCCGGAGATTCCAGATAATCGTCAATCGCCTTACGGTAAGTACGCGCCACCGTTGCCACATAAAGTGCGGTCTTCATACGTCCCTCAATCTTAAAACTGTCAATTCCTGCTTCCAGAAGATCCGGAATATGCTCAATCATACACAGATCTTTGGAATTGAAAATATAGGTTCCGCGCTCATTCTCATATACCGGAAAATACTCACCCGGACGCTTCTCTTCAACCACAGAATATTTCCACCGGCACGGATGTGTACATGCCCCGCGGTTGGCATCCCTTCCTGTAAAATAATTGGACAGCAGACATCTTCCAGAATAGGAAATACACATAGCGCCATGTACAAATGTCTCTATCTCCAGATCATCGGAAATGTGTTCCCGGATCTGCCGGATCTCCCGCAGGGAAAGTTCTCTTGCCGTTACCACACGGGTAGCACCGAGTTTCTCCCAGAACTGAAATGTTCCGTAATTGGTGTTGTTTGCCTGTGTACTGATATGGCGGTCAATATCCGGGCATACTTCTCCGGCGATCGTAAAGATTGCCGGATCTGCAATGATCAGAGCATCCGGCCGGTCCGGCTTCATGTTCTGCAGTTCCGTAAGATATTCCCGCACACCGTCAAGATCATAATTATGTGCCAGAATATTTGCCGTCACATAAACTTTAACTCCCCGTGCATGTGCAAATGCAATTCCCTCTGCCATCTCTTCCATGGTAAAGTTTTTTGCCTTGGCTCTGAGTCCGAATGCCTCTCCCCCGATGTAGACCGCATCGGCTCCATAAATAACTGCAATTTTTAATACTTCCAGACTGCTTGCCGGAACAAGCAACTCATTCTTTCTCATCGTTTTCTACCTCTACTTTTGTACTGACTGTAATTCCATCTCCCACCGGCAGCACCGCTGTTACCAGATCTTTCCGGTGCGTTAACTCATACAAATATTCCCGCATCCGTTTGTAAATCGTCCGGTTTCTGCGGATCACCGCATAATGGGACTCAATAATGTCTCCATCCTGCAGCACATTATCCGAGACAAGTGTCCCTCCGGTTTTCAGCAGACGCAGAATATCCGGCATAAAATGAATATACTGTCCTTTTGCGGCATCCATAAAGATCAGATCAAACGGCTCGGTGAGTGTCGGAAGGATTTCCGCTGCATCCCCTTCAAGCAGTGTAATCTGCTCTTCTTTCCCTGCTCTCTTAAAATTTTCCCGGGCAATCGGGATTCGCTTTTCATAATTTTCAATCGTGACAATCTCACACGGTACCGGATCATATTCTGCCATCAGAATGGAAGAAAACCCTACCGCAGTACCGACTTCCAGAATTCTTTTTGGTTTTGTCATCACCAGCAAAAGCTTCAAAAAGCTCTGCATCTCCTTCCGAATAATCGGAACATAGGAATCCAGAGCTTCTCGTTCGACAGCATCCAAAATTCTGGTATTTCCCGTATCCAGGGAATTGATATATGTTACCAGTCGTTCATCTACTATCATATTTATTTCTATTGTGCCTCCGTGCTTTCCACATCCTGCGTATCCGGTACCATCTGCTTTTCTGCAAAGAAACGATACCCGTAATCATAACAGGTCCTGCATAAATGAACGGTTCCATATAAAATCAGCAGGATCAGCATAATAACAAACGCAATTTTAATGAAAGTGAACAAAGCTTTATTCATAATACCCCTATACTTCCATGATAATCGGCATGATCATCGGACGTCTCTTGGTCTCTTTCCAGACGAAATCACCCAGAGCATCTTTTACTTCATTTTTGATCTTGCCCCAATCTGTAATGTTGTGATCCATACAATAATCCATGGTCTTATCGAGAACGGTTTTTGCTTCATCCATCAGACTCTCGGAATTACGTACATAGACGAAACCTCTCGATACGATATCCGGTCCTGCAAGTACCTGTCCGGATCCGTTTTCGAGTGTCATGACGACAATAATAATTCCGTCTTCTGCCAGACGCTGACGATCGCGAAGAACGATATTTCCGACATCTCCGACACCAAGTCCGTCTACCATTACATTGCCAACCGGCACATGTCCGGTCACTTCTGCACCATTCTCATCGATCTCAAGCACATCTCCGGAAGAAAGGATTTTGATATGATCACTGTCATATCCAAGCTCTTCCGCAATCTTCGCCTGTGCAATCAGATGCTTGTATTCTCCATGCACCGGAATCGCGTACAGCGGATTTACCAGAGAATAAATCAGCTTGATATCTTCCTTGCACGCATGTCCGCTGACATGTACATCTTCGAAAATCACATCTGCACCCTTGCGCATCAGTTCATTGATCACACCGGTAACCGATTTCTCATTTCCCGGAATCGGATGGGAACTGAATACAATGGTATCATTTGGCTTAATGGTAACTTTACGGTGCATGCCGGATGCCATGCGGGACAATGCGGCCATGGACTCTCCCTGGCTTCCCGTTGTAATGATAACCGTCTTTTCATCCGGATAATTTTTCAGCTGATCCACATCAATCAGAATGTTATCCGGCAGGGAAATATATCCCAGTTCCGAAGCGATGGATACAATATTGACCATGCTTCGTCCCTCAATCGCAACTTTTCTGCCAAACTTGTCTGCAGAATTGATGATCTGCTGCACACGATCCACATTGGATGCAAATGTCGCAATAATAATTCTTGTATTTTTATGCTCGGAAAAAATGTTATCCAGCGTTTTTCCTACTGACTTTTCGGAATCTGTAAATCCCGGGCGCTCCGCATTGGTACTGTCACAAAGCAGTGCTAACACTCCTTTTTTACCGATCTCGCCGAAACGCTGCAGATCAATGGCATCTCCAAATACCGGTGTATAATCAACCTTAAAATCTCCTGTATGCAGGACAATTCCTGCCGGGGAATAAATCGCAAGTGCCGCCGCATCCTGAATACTGTGATTCGTGCGGATAAACTCTACACGGAAACATCCAAGATTGATGTGCTGTCCGTATTTGACAACTTTTCTTTTTACTTTTTTGAGCATATCATGCTCTTCGAGTTTGTGCTCGATCAGGGCATTGGTCAGTCTGGTCGAATAAATCGGCACATTGACATCTTTTAAAACATATGGGATGGCACCAATATGATCCTCATGTCCGTGCGTAATAAAAAATCCTTTGACACGATCAATATTTTCCTTTAAATAAGTGACATCCGGAATCACCAGATCCACTCCGTACATGTCATCTTCCGGGAATGCGAGACCGCAATCCACCACAATAATACTGTCTTCGTATTCAAAGGCAGTAATATTCATACCAATCTGCTCAAGACCTCCCAACGGTATAATCTTAAGCTTACTGTTATTCTGTTTTTCCTGTTTTTTCATAAATCCTCCAAATATAATATTCCGCTCTAATATAAAAGCTGTGTTTCTTCATCCGCAAGTTCAGCAAATATTTTCGCGAGTGCAGCAAACTCTGTATCATCATCTACCATCTCGTAAAATACTTCCTCATCCTGTGTCTTTATTTCTTTTAATATATATGCTTCACTGTCCCCGTTTTCATTGCCATCAGAGACAAGTAAGTATCTGATTCCATTCAGCTGTGTCTGTTCTTCCACAGCAAATTCCACCACCTCATTGGTGTCCGGATCTGTAAACTGAATTTTTTCCATTTATTTTTTCCTTGTATTTTTATTTTTCTTCTGGATGATTTGAAAGATAATCCAGATATCCCTGTAATATAAAAATAGCCGCAATTTCATCTACATATTCCTTGCGGTTTTCTCTTCGAATTCCTGTTTCCATCATCGAACGGTCTGCTGCAACTGTTGTCAGCCGTTCATCCCATAAAATAACAGGGAGACCACAGCGTTTTTCAAGCATTTCCTTGAATTCTTTTGTTTTCTCGCAGCGCTCCCCTTCTGTACTGTTCATATTTTTCGGGTAACCGAGCACAATTTTTTCCACCTCGTACTCGCTTACCAGCTGTTCGATCCGCGCCAGTGTCTGCCTGAGTTTCGTTGGAGCTTTCCTTCGGATAATTTCCACTCCCTGCGCTGTAATTAACAGCGCATCACTCACTGCAACACCCACTGTCTTTGAACCGAAATCCAATCCTAAAATCCGCATAATTCTCCCGTACCGGATTATTCCCAGGAATTGTTTTTGATGTATGCACGTAAAACTTCTTCTACAAGTTCGTCCCGCTCTACCTTCATGATCAGACTTCTCGCATTGTTATGACTGGTAATATATGTCGGATCTCCGGACATAATATATCCTACAATCTGATTCACCGGATTGTATCCTTTCTCACTCAATGCACGGAATACGATCTCTAAAACATCTCTTACCTGTAATTCCGGTTCCTTTTGTACTGTAAAATATTGTGTATTATTTAAATTCTCCATATTCGCCGTCCCTGCCCTTGTTCATTCCAACAAGTCCTGTCCCATCTATTGTATACGAAATTGAGGAAAAATACAAGCGCTATAGTTTCATACGGTAAATCTCATCGGTCAGAGCCGCTTCCACTCTTCCCCTTTTCATCACATTATCAAGCGGTTCTTCCGTTTTTGCCGCGATCTTTACATACTCTTTGGTATATCCAGTATACCACGTTTCTCCGTCAACTTCCATTGGTTCCTCAAAGAGTACTTCTTCCTCTTTTCCCACATAATACGCGCGGAATTCCCTCGACATACTTTCCGCAAGTGCCAGCAGCTGGGCACTGCGCTTCGTCTTGATTTCCTCCGGCACCTGATGTTCCATCACTGCCGCACGGGTTCCCTGCCGTCGGGAATATTTAAAAATATGCATCTCATAAAAATGAATGCGTTTTAAATATTCCTTTGTCTGTGCAAATTCTTCTTCTGTCTCTCCAGGAAATCCAACAATAACATCCGTTGTGATTGCCGGATGCGTAAAGTTTTTCCGTAAAATACTGCATGCATTTTCGTATTCTTCCGTCGTATATTTCCGATTCATCCGGGCAAGCGTTGCATCGCATCCGCTCTGCAGTGACAGATGAAAATGCGGACAGATCTTTTCCATCTTTGCCAGTTCTTCTGCAAATGTTTCCGTCACGATTCTCGGTTCCAGCGATCCTAAACGGATACGCCGGATTCCCTCCACCTGATGCACCATCTGGATCAGATGCAGCAGACTTTCCCCGCAGTCAATCCCGTAGGAGCTCAGATGAATTCCGGTCAGTACCACTTCCTGATATCCGGACGCTGCCAGACGCTTTACTTCCTCCAGAACATTCTGAACATTTCTGCTTCTCACCCGTCCTCTGGCATACGGAATAATGCAGTAACTGCAGAACTGGTTACAGCCATCCTGTACTTTTATAAACGCGCGGGTATGCTCTGCTGCATGATCCAGTGTCAGCTCCTCAAATGCCTGTTTTTCGTGGTTAATATCCACCACAGCCTCCACCTTTTCTCCTCTGCCCGCAAAGAAAGCATCCAGCCGCTCTACCAGTTCTTTTTTCTGATTATTTCCGATCAGAATATCAATTGCTTCATCACATTTTGCCTCATCCTCTTTGGTCTGTACATAGCATCCGGCAGCAACAACAGCCGCATCCGGATTCCGCTTTTTTGCCCGGTGCAGCATCTGTCTTGATTTGCGGTCCGCCATATTTGTTACGGAACAGGTATTGATCACATAGACATCTGCTTTCTCCGAAAACGGCACGATTTCGTACCCCGCTTCTTCAAGCATCTGCTGCATAGCTTCTGTCTCATATGCATTCACTTTGCATCCCAGATTGTGTAATGCTGCTTTTTTCATTTTTACTCCTTTATACAATTATCTTCATACATTTCTTGACTTTTCCAATAAAAAATATTACTATCAAAGATATAAACAGCATGAGTTTTTCATGAATATTTTCAAGGAGGTTTTCATTATGAAAACAGTACAGATTTCATTAAATTCTATTGGAAAAGTAAAATCATTTGTTAATACCATCTCTCAGTTTGAATACGATTTTGATCTGATTTCCGGCAGATATGTCATTGACGCAAAATCCATCATGGGAATTTTCAGCCTGGATCTTTCCAAGCCGATTGATCTCGCCATCCATACCGAGGATAATCTGAATGAGATTCTGGAAGCTTTAAAGCCATACATTATTTCCCAGTAATTACTTACAAAATCCCCTGTCTGTATTGCAGACAGGGGATTTTTTGTTTCACGGAAATAATTTTCCAAAAACAGATTATTCTGCATCTACCAGAATCGTCTCTGTCGTATCGATTGCTGTCTGCATCAGTTCGTCTATTTTTTCTTCCAGCCGGCACTCTGATTTTTTAATATGTTTCAGGCTTGGCTTGGTAACCGGATGCTTTGCCACGAAAATCGTACAACAATCCTCATACGGAAGAATGGACGTCTCGTATGTGTCAATTTTTTCTGCGATTGATACAATATCCTGCTTGTCCATAGCAATAAGCGGACGGTATACCGGCATATGGCACACTTCATTGGTTACCGCAAGGGACTGCATCGTCTGGCTTGCCACCTGGCCGATACTCTCTCCGGTAATCATTCCCAGACATTTTCCTTCTTCTGCAAAATGCTCTGCAATTTTCATCATATAACGGCGCATGATAATTGTCAGTTCCTCATGCGGACATTTTTCGTAAATATATAGCTGAATATCGGTAAAATTCACCACGTGAAGCTTGATCTGTCCAGAATATCTCGCCACTTTCTTTGCCAGATCAATTACTTTCTGCTTTGCACGCTCACTGGTGTAAGGCGGCGCATGAAAATAGGTTGCCTCAAGTGTTACGCCTCGTTTGGATACCATATATCCTGCAACCGGAGAATCAATTCCGCCGGACAGAAGAAGCATTGCTCGTCCTGCTGTGCCCAGCGGCATGCCTCCCGGTCCTGGAATCTCTGTCGAATAAATATTGATCATCGGACGGATCTCAATGTGAATCATCACTTCCGGATGATGCACATCCACACGGGTTTGTGGAAATGCTTCCAATATCTTTTCTCCCACTGCTGCATTGATCTCCATGGAAGTCATCGGATAATTCTTTCTGGCACGGCGTGCATCCACTTTGAATGTAAAGTTTTTATCCGGATAGGTCCGGTCCACATAGTCGCATACCACTTTTGCCAGGGCGTCAAATCCTTCATCCTCCACAAGTACCACTGGACAGATTCCGACAATACCAAAAATCCGCTGTAAGGTTTCTACGGTCTCCTCATAATCGTATTCCCCTTCGGTATCCACATAAATACGTCCGTTTTCCTTGCGCACCTGAAAGTTTCCCTCTACGCGTTCCAGATGATACCGGATATTTTGTACCAGTGCATCCTCAAACAGATAACGGTTCTTTCCCTTAATGGCAATTTCTGCATATTTAATCAAAAATGATTTATACATACTGCTCTCCTTTTTCTAATGTCTTGTATATTTCTGCAGCATCGGAACCAATGCCGCCATCTCTTTTACTGCATAATTAATCTCTTCTTCCGTTGTCTCCACGCAAAAGCTGAACCGGATGGTTGCATCCAAAAACTCTGGCTTTAAGCCAATACTTTTTAGCGTATGACTGACGGAAGGCTTGTTGGAAGAACATGCACTTCCTGCTGACACATAGATCTCTTTATCCTCTAATGCATGAAGCAATACTTCCGCGCGCACACCTTCCGTGCTGACACTGACAATATGCGGTGCATTGCTGCGATCGATATGGCCGTTGACGTGTACACCCGGAATTTTTGTCACTTCCTCAATAAAATGCTCTCGCAAGGTATACATCCGGTCGATTTTTTCCTCAAAACCAGTATAAATACGTTCCGCTGCTACGCCAAGTCCTGCGATTGCCGGAACATTTTCCGTGCCGGAACGCATTCCCCTCTGCTGTCCGCCTCCGTTTAACAGCGGATGAATTTTCGTCTTATCTTTGATATATAAAAATCCGCTTCCTTTCGGTCCATGAATCTTATGTCCGCTGACTGAGAGAAGGTCTACATGCATTTTTGCCGGATAAATTCTCATTTTTCCATAGGACTGAATGGCATCCACATGAAAAAGCGTCTGTGGATTACACTGTTTGATCAGTGCCCCCGCTTCCGCGACCGGCTCCACCGCTCCGATTTCATTATTTACCTGCATGAGGGAAACCAGAATGGTATCCGGCCGGATTGCCGCTTTCAGATCGTCCAGAGAAATCACACCATAAGCATCTACCGGAAGATATGTGACTTCATATCCGTGTTCCTCCAGATACGCCATCGTTGCCGACACGGACGGATGTTCAATGGACGTCGTTATCACATGTTTTCCACTTCGCTTGTTTGCCTCTGCCACACCGATAATTGCAAGATTATTGGACTCTGTACCACCTGACGTAAAACAGATTTCTTTTTCCTGTACCTTTAATGTCTTTGCAATTTTTTTTCTTGCATCGTTCATATAATTTTCGGCGATCACGCCTTTGTTGTGCAGGGAAGATGGATTTCCATAATCCTCCGTCAGTAATTTTACCACCAGCTGTGCCGCTTCCTCACAACATCTTGTCGTTGCCGAATTATCCAAATATGCTTCCATTTTTACCCTTCTTATATATCCAATTCGTATATCAGCATGGAAAGTGTTGCCATTCCTGCTGTTTCTGTGCGCAAAATACGTCTGCCAAGAGAGATCCGATGCATGTCTTTATCCAGCTGCGCAATCTCTTCCGGGGAAAATCCGCCCTCCGGACCGATCATTACTCCGATGGACGCCCCTTCCGGAATCGAGCGAAAGATCTCTCTTGTTGCTTCCATACCTCTTTCATTCTCATACGGAACCAGGACAACGTCCAGCTCCTTTGCCTCTTCCAATGCCTGTTTCCAGGAAAGTGGCATCTGAATCTGCGGAATCACGGTCCGCTTCGACTGTTTTGCCGCACTCTCTGCAATTGCCTGCCACCGCTTACATTTGCTCTGTGCCTTCTTTTCATCCAGCTTTACCACACAGTTTTTCATGGCAACCGGTATGACGGTATAGACACCAAGTTCCACGGTCTTTTGTATGATCAGTTCCATCTTATCACTTTTAGGAAGGCCCTGAAAAAGATACACCTTATGGGAAAACTCTGTCCCCATTTCATCGGTATCCTCTATCTGTGCCCAGACCTCTTCCTCTGTAATTTCCAGAATACGGCAAAAATACGATCTGCCGCTCTGATCGCTGATGCGGATTTTCTCCCCTGTCTTCATGCGAAGCACATGACCGATATGATTGACATCACTGCCCACAATGCAGATCCGATCCTGCTGCACCTGTTCATCTTCCACAAAAAACTGGTACATACCCTGCTCCTACTGTTTCTGTGCGGTAATATTTACCCACTCACCCTGATGATTGATTTCCACTACAGTAAGTCCTGCTGCTTCCATCGCTTCTTTTACTTCGTTTTCCTTAAAATCAATGATGCCGGAAGTGATAAAATAACCACCCTGTTTTAATCTGGCCGGAATGACCGGTGCCATGGCAATGATAACTGGTGCTAAAATATTTGCCACAACAATCTCATATTCCTCTGTCCCAACCTTTTCCTGAAGTTCTTCATCATCAATCAGATTTCCCACATAAAAGGTTCCCAGAGACAAATCGAGATGGTTTACCTGCATATTATCCATTGTAGAAGTCATGCAGTCTGCATCCAGATCCGTTCCCACGACTTCTCTTGCGCCGAGTTTTAATGCCACAATCGATAAAATTCCACTGCCACATCCCACATCCAGTACTTTCGGATGTTTTCCTTCCACATATTTCTGTAACTGCCGGATGCAAAGCTGTGTCGTTTCATGTTTTCCTGTTCCGAAAGAAATTCCCGGATCGATCTCAATCAGAAATTTATCTTTGTCTTCTTCCTTTAATTCTTCCCAGGTCGGTTTGATTAATATATCATCAATGGTAAAAGAAGTAAAATATTTTTTCCAGTTATTGATCCAGTCAAGATCTTCTGTTTCGGAAGATGTAATGACACCGCTTCCCACTTCCACCATGTCACGCAGTTTCTCGAGTCCGATCTTTACCTGCTTTAAAATCTCCGTCTGATCACTGCCGTCTTCTTCCACATAAAAGCTCACATGGCTGATGCCCTCATCCGGAGGAAGTTCCGGCAGAAAATCAATAAACATATCCGCCTGGTCTTCTTTGGTAAGCGGAATATTGTCTTCAATCTCTATTCCCTCAATGCCCAGATCCATCAGCATAGAACTCATAAAATCCTCTGCTGCGGTCGTTGTCTCAATTGTATATTTTTTCCACTTCATGTTACCATCCTCTCAATTCTACACTAAGGCATACTATATGTATCATACCTTATTTCCAATAAAATTTCAAGAAAACATTGTACATCAAAAAAACCCATGTTATAATATAGGGGTTAAGTTGATAGTTATACAGTTATAGGAGAAAACAATAAATGGATAAACGCAATCTTGTAGAAGGACTTCAGAAAGCATTCAACACCGATGACCGGCAGCGAAATACTTCTGATACCAATGATGTAGAATATAAAGAGAACACCAATACTCTCTATATCAAAAAACAGAGAACCTACAATATGGAAGAAAACATTCAATCCGCCACTGCCATGTCAGAGGAGGAGATTTTTAAGCGTCTTCATGAGGAACGACATTAAACATGTTAAACATGCATAAAACAGCCATACGGTCTGCGGACAGACCGTATGGCTGTTTTAATTTTTGTACACAGCACAAAGCTTATGATACTCACTGTTAATTTCCTGAACGGTATTCTTATCCCCATCCAGATTATCCGGATGATAAATTTTGATCAGGTCTTTATAACGTTTCTTAAGAGACTGTCTGCTCTCTACTCCGGAGAAGAACATTTCTCCTCTGATAACAGGCTGCTCTTCTGTCACGGAAAAATCGCTTACCCGCTGATAGAAAGCTTTCTGCTTCTTCACATGTTCTTTCTCTGTTGCAAGTTTCACCAGTTCTTCTTCGAGTATTTTAAATTTCATATTGAAAAGCTTCTGCTGCTGTTCCAGACGGCGGTCTTCAATCTCCACCCGCCGGGTAAATTCCCGCCGTTCACGCTCCAGCGTGCGGCGCTGCTCCTCCAAAGCTTTACGTTCTTCTTCCAGCGTCATCCCCCACATGCCTCCGTATCCGTACACACATGCTGCCAATCATACTAACAGACTCATCATACAATACTTTGTACCAGATTACTATAGGCGATTTGTACTAATGTTCATCGAAAGATTCTTTGATTTTGTCCATAAAACCCTTCTTTTTTTCTTTTCCGGTCTGTGCTCCGCCCTCTTTATTCAGGGAATTTCCCGTCAATTCATCAAATTTACGCAACGCCTCTTTTGCCTCTTTGTTTAAGCCCGTCGGCGTGTTGACAATCAGTGTTACATAATGGTCTCCACGTACTGCCTTGTTTCGGATCGATGGTACCCCCTTGCCTTTCAGGCGGATTCTCGTTCCACTCTGGGTACCCGGTGCAACGGTATAGATGATATCTCCGTCCACCGTCCTGATACGGATATCCCCGCCCAGTGCTGCAATACCAAAGGAAATCGAAGCATTGGAAAATATATTCACGTCCTGACGTTCAAACGCATTGCTTCTGGAAACAAGAACTTCTACCAGAAGATCTCCTCTCGGACCTCCGTTTCGTCCCGGTTCTCCGTAACCTCTGACACGAACAGACTGTCCATTATCAATTCCGGCCGGAATCTCTACGGTCTTTCGTACTTTCTTTGAGATATATCCCGTTCCCCGGCAATCCGGACATTTTTCACGGATCACCTTACCGGTACCGCCGCAATCCGGACAGGTCTGCACATTCTGCATCATGCCAAACAAAGACTGCTGGGAATATACCACTTTTCCTTTTCCCCCGCACTTGCTGCAGGTTTCCGGTGAAGTTCCCGGTTTTGCCCCGGTTCCGTGACAGGTCTTACATTCTTCTTTATACGGGAACTCAAGTTCCTTAGAACATCCAAACACAGCTTCTTCAAACGTAATACGGACGGTAAGACGTACACTTGCGCCCTGCGCCGGTCCGTTATTGTTGCTGTTTCGTCTTCCGCCACCGAAAAAGTCTCCGAAAATATCGCCAAAGATATCTCCCATATCCATGCCGGAAAAATCGAATCCGCCTGCACCGCCGGCGCCTCCATCAAACGCGGCATGACCAAACTGATCATACTGTCTGCGCTTTTCCGGATCGCTCAAAACGGCATATGCCTCCTGCGCTTCCTTAAATTTTTCCTCACACTCTTTATCTCCTGGATGCATATCCGGATGATACTTCTTGGCGGTTGTACGGAAAGCTTTTTTTATTTCTGCTTCCGTTGCGGTCTTTGGAATTCCAAGGACCTCGTAATAATCTCTTTTCTCTGCCATAATATTAATCCCTTATAGTACGCATAGGGTTTCCGGAAAACCGGAAACCCCACGCTTTGTCTATTTATTTTCTAAATTAAACCTCTTTGAAATCTGCATCGATGACATCATCATCTGCACCATTTGCTCCTGCTCCGGTGTTTGCTCCTGCTGCAGAACCCATATCAGGACCTGCTCCCGGATTCGGGCCTGCGCCTGTTGCACCCTGTGCTGCCTGTGCCTGCTCATACATCTTTGCAAATACCTTCTGTGCACTCTGTGTCAGTTTCTCCTGTGCTGCCTTTAATTCCGCAACATCTGCATCTGTCATCTGCTCTGCTTCCTTGTGTGCATCCAGGAAAGCCTTTACTGCTGCAACATCAGCTTCTACTGCTGACTTGTCTGCAGGATCAACCTGATCTCCTACCTGCTTTAATGCATCCTCTGTCTGGAATACAAAGCTCTCAGCTTCATTTCTGGCATCGATTGCTTCTTTTCTCTTCTTATCCTGTGCTTCAAACTCAGCAGCTTCCTTGACAGCCTTATCGATTTCTTCATCTGACATGTTAGATCCGGCTGTGATTGTGATATGCTGCTCTTTGCCTGTTCCAAGATCCTTGGCAGATACATTTACAATACCGTTTGCATCGATATCGAATGTAACCTCGATCTGTGGAACACCACGACGTGCTGGCGGGATACCATCCAGACGGAACTGTCCGAGAGATTTGTTATCTCTTGCGAACTGACGCTCACCCTGTACAACGTTGATATCTACAGCGGTCTGGTTATCTGCTGCGGTAGAGAAGATCTGGCTCTTCTTCGTAGGAATGGTAGTATTTCTCTCGATCAGACGGGTTGCAATACCACCCATGGTCTCGATAGAAAGTGACAGTGGTGTTACATCGAGAAGTAAGATCTCGCCGGCACCTGCATCACCTGCTAATTTACCACCCTGAATAGAAGCACCGATTGCTACACACTCATCCGGGTTTAAGGACTTGCTTGGCTCTTTGCCTGTCATCTGTCTTACCTTATCCTGTACAGCCGGGATACGTGTAGAACCACCAACCAGAAGAACCTGGCCTAAATCTGCATTTGTAAGACCTGCATCCTTCATAGCGTTCTGTACCGGTACTGCAGTTCTCTCTACGAGATCATGTGTTAATTCATCAAATTTTGCTCTGGTAAGGTTCATATCAAAGTGCTTTGGTCCCTCAGCAGTAGCTGTGATGAATGGTAAGTTAATATTTGTAGTAGTTGCGGAAGAAAGTTCCTTCTTTGCTTTCTCGGCAGCTTCTTTTAATCTCTGTAAAGCCATCTTGTCGGTAGAAAGATCAACACCCTCTGCCTTCTTAAACTCATCGATCATCCACTGTGTGATCTTGTTATCAAAATCATCACCACCAAGATGTGTATCACCGTTGGTAGATAATACTTCGATGACACCGTCACCGATCTCAATGATAGATACATCAAATGTACCACCACCAAGGTCATATACCATGATCTTCTGTTCTTTTTCGTTATCAAGGCCATATGCAAGTGCTGCTGCAGTAGGCTCGTTGATGATACGCTTTACATCCAGACCTGCAATCTTTCCGGCATCCTTGGTTGCCTGACGCTGTGCATCGTTGAAATATGCAGGAACTGTAATAACAGCTTCTGTAACCTTTTCTCCAAGGTATCCTTCTGCATCAGCCTTTAATTTCTGAAGTACCATAGCGGAAATCTGCTGTGGGCTGTACTGTTTGTCATCAATGGCTACCTTATAATCCGTACCCATATGTCTCTTAATGGAAGAAATCGTCTTCTCAGCGTTTGTAACAGCCTGACGCTTTGCCGGCTCACCGATGAGACGCTCTCCTGTCTTTGTAAATGCTACAACGGATGGTGTTGTCCTTGCACCTTCCTGGTTTGCAATAACGGTAGGTTTTCCACCTTCCATAACAGCTACACAGCTGTTGGTTGTTCCTAAGTCAATACCAATGATCTTGCCCATTTTCTTTTCCTCCTGCTAAAATTATGATCAAATAAAATTGTTTTGCTAATTTATGATTTACTACTCCATGCGGAATAGGAAATACCTTTATTCGCTGACTACGGCGACCATACTGTGGCGGACCACATTATCCTTGTAGGTGTAACCTTTTTGTAATTCCTGGGCAACTGTTCCCGGTTCATACTCTTCGCTTTCCACCTGCATAACTGCATTGTGGAGATCCGGATCAAATTCCTTTCCCAGTGCCTCAATCGGTTTCACCCCGATGGCATCTAATTCTGTCAGCATCTGCTTATATACTTTATCCATACCGGTAACAAAAGCATCATCCTTTTGTTCCTCTGGTACAGCTGCAAGCCCACGCTCGAAATTGTCGATAACCGGGAGAATCTTTTCAATGATTGTTCTTGCTCCCATGTCAAACATCTGCGTTTTTTCTTTTTCCGTACGTTTACGGAAATTATCAAACTCTGCCATCTGACGTTTCAGACGGTCGTTTAAATCTTCGATCTGTTCGTCTTTTTTATCTTTCTTTTTCTTTCCAAAGGCACCCTTTTTTTCGGATTTCTCTTCTTTCTTTGTATCCTTTTCTTCGGCTGCAGTTTCTTTTGTTTCCTCTGCCGCCGTCTCCTTTGTGTCCTTTGTTTCTTCACATGTCTGTTCGGCCTTGGTTTCTTTTGTATCTACTGCCTCTTCTTCCATGACTTTTTTGTTCTCTGCCATGTTTACCACCTTTCTAGGATTGCCCTTTTTCTTTATCAAAAATACCGTCTAACTGGGACTTTAAGTTTTTGAGGTTGTCAACAACATTCTCGTAATCCATCCGTTTCGGACCAACAATTCCGATCGTTCCTTTGACGCCCTCCCCCAGATCATAAGTTGCGGTAACGACACTGCAATCTTTCATGGTCTGTACCGGAGCTTCATTTCCGATATAAACCTGTATTTCATTTCCTTTGCTCTCCCCCTCAGAAAGGGATTCCGTTACCAGATTTACCAACTCATCTTTTTCCTCAAATGTGGAAAGAAGACCTGCCGCACTCTCTGAATCAGAAAGTTCCGGATATTTCAAAATATTGGTTGCACCGCTTGTGTAGATCTGCAGATCCTCGTTTTCACTCAGTGTCTGTCCCAGTGCATCCAGCACATGGGAAACAATCTCACTGTGCACGCCTGCCTGCTCTTTCAGTTTGGAAATCGTTCCCAGATTGATTTCCTGCAGTGACAGCCCATTCAATGCTGTATTCAGCAGAATGTTCAGTTTCAGTAACGTTTCGTTGTCGAGCGGTTCTTCCACGTCGATCATCTGATTCTTTACCATGTTGCTGTTCATTACGATAACTGCCAGTATATGTTTCTCATCTACATTGGACAGCTGCATAAACTTTACTTTGTTTCCACTGTAAGTCGGTGCGGAAACAATTGTCGCATAATTGGTGTTGTTTGCAAGCATCTTTGCAACCTTTTTTAATACCTCATCCATCTTCTGGGTTTTTTCTATTACGAAGTCCTTCATTTCTTTGACTTCCCGGTCTTTTTCCTGCATCAGATGATCCACATAAAACCGATAGCCTTTGTCTGAAGGAATTCTTCCTGCTGATGTATGTGGCTGCACGATATAACCAAGTTCTTCAAGATCTGCCATCTCATTGCGGATGGTTGCAGAACTTAAATTCAGATCCGTATATTTTGAAATGGTTCGTGATCCCACAGGTTCACCGGTTGCAAGATAATTACGGATAACTGCATCCAGAATTTTTACTTTTCTTTCATCCAATTCCATATTCTCGTCTGCCATTTTCCCGTCTCCTGTTCCTGAACCTTCACCGGTTGTTTTTGGTTTGTTAGCACTCATTTACTTAGAGTGCTAATATCGTTCTGCTATTAAAATAGCACCAAGGGGTTTTTTTGTCAACACCCTGATGCTATTTTATTTTTATTTTATAATTATATTTTATAAAAGAAACTTCGCCATCACGTAGTTGGCCAGATCCATCCCCTTGTCGGTCAGTGCAATCCTGCCAGCAACCATCTGCAAAAGTCCCTGTTCTTTCAGCTTGCGAAGTGTTTCCAGATACACGGCCTCAATCGGTACCCCAAAGCTTTGCTCAAACGCTGCTCTGGTTACTCCCTCATTCATCCGCAGCCCCAGAAACATAAATTCCTCCATCTGCTCTTTTCTTGTCAGAATCTGTGCCTGTTCCTGTACACAGCTGCCAATCCAGAGATCCTCTGGTACGGCATGCTCCCCGTCTTTTAAAAACTCTGCCGGAGACTTTTCCTGCAGGTGGTCACAAAATTCTCCATACTCATACAGCTGCCGGGTGTTGGTATACCGGACATTTTCCACCAGGGAAGATGCCCCCAGCCCCAGCCCCAGATAATTTTCTCTGGTCCAGTAGCCGATGTTATGTCTGCAGGCATACCCCGGCTGGGCAAAATTGGAGATTTCATACTGCCGGTATCCTGCCTGTTTCAATACATCCTGCGTGGCCTTATAAATGCGGTATGCCTCATCCTCGTCCGGAAGAATCTCTGTATGAATCCCCGCTTCCTGCTTCACTGCGTCAAACTTATACCGTTCATAAAACGGTGTCCCCTTTTCTATGATCAGGGAATATGCCGAAATATGTTCCGGCTTCAGCCGGATCACCGTCTGCAAGGATTCTAAAAATTTGTCCAGCGTCTGGTAAGGCAGACCGCTCATCAAATCAATATTGATATTTTCAAATCCTGCATTTCTCGCCAGCTCATACGTTTTTAAAAACTGATCATACGTGTGAATTCTTCCAAGTGCTTTCAGCTCCTCATTGTTTGTTGACTGCAGTCCGATCGAGAGGCGGTTGATCCCCGCACTCTGATAGACATTCAGTTTCTTTGCCGTCACCGTTCCCGGATTGCACTCGATGCTGATCTCCGCATCCGACTCCACATGAAAACTCGAAGCAACCTGCTGCAGCACGGTGTAAATCAGATTTTCCTCCAGCCAGCTCGGCGTTCCCCCTCCGATATAAATTGTCGGGACATGATAATCCCCAAGCAGATTTCCGTAATAACGGATTTCCTGCAGCAGGGCATGCACATATCTGATCTGTGTATTGCTGTCTGCCGGAAAGGACAGGAAATCACAGTAATCACACTTTTTCACGCAAAAAGGGATATGAATATATAATTCCAGTTTCTTTTCATTCATAGAATCAGTCTTCATCCAGTTTCAATACACTCATGAATGCCTCCTGCGGCACTTCTACGCTGCCGACCTGACGCATTCTCTTCTTTCCTTCCTTCTGTTTCTCCAGAAGCTTTTTCTTACGGGAAATATCACCGCCGTAACATTTTGCCAGGACATCCTTGCGCATGGCCTTAACCGTTTCACGAGCGATGACTTTTCCGTTTACGGCTGCCTGAATCGGGATTTCAAACAGATGTCTCGGAATCTCTTCTTTCAGACGCTCACACATTTTACGGCCTCTGTCGTATGCACTGTCTTTGAATACAATAAAGGATAAGGCGTCCACCATCTCCTTATTAATAAGAATATCCAGTTTGACAAGGTCGGAACGGACATATCCTTTCATTTCATAATCAAAAGAGGCATATCCGCGGGACCGCGACTTTAATGCATCAAAGAAATCGTAAATAATCTCATTCAGTGGCATATCATATTTGATCACGGCACGGGTTGCTTCAATATAATCCATGCTGATATAAATACCGCGGCGTTCCTGACAAAGCTTCATAATTGCCCCGACATACTCGCTGGTTACCATGATCTCTGCCGATACAAACGGTTCCTCCATATATTCAATCTCCGAAGGGTCCGGCAGATTGGACGGATTGGTCAGGTCAAACACTTCTCCGTTGGTCTTGTGCACCTTATAAATAACACCGGGTGCCGTAGTCACAAGATCCAGATTAAACTCACGCTCTAAACGCTCCTGAATAATCTCAAGATGCAGTAATCCAAGGAATCCGCAGCGGAATCCAAATCCCAGGGCAAGGGACGTCTCCGGTTCATACTGTAACGATGCATCATTGACCTGCAGTTTTTCAAGCGCATCCCGCAGATCCGGATACTTGGCAGAGTCTGCCGGATATAATCCGCAGTACACCATCGGATTGACCTTTTTATATCCCGGAAGCGGTTCTGCACACGGGCGGTCGAGCTCTGTCACAGTGTCTCCGACACGTGTATCGCGCACATTTTTAATGCTCGCCGCGATATATCCAACCATACCTGCGGAAAGCTCGTCACACGGAATAAACTGCCCGGCACCGAAATATCCCACTTCTGTCACCAGATCCTCGGCTCCTGTGGCCATCATTTTGATTTTGGTTCCCACTTTGACGGTACCTTCCTTGATCCGGCAGAAAACAATTACCCCCTTATAGGAATCATACAGCGCATCGAAGATCAACGCCTTAAGCGGTGCCTTCGGATCTCCGGCAGGTGCCGGAATCTTTGTCACGATCTGTTCAAGCACTTCCTCAATATTCAGTCCGGTCTTTGCAGAAATACGCGGAGCATCCATCGCCTCGATACCGATCACATCCTCGATTTCCTGTGCGACCTCTTCCGGGCGTGCACTCGGCAGATCAATCTTATTGATGACCGGAAGCACATCCAGATCATGATCCAGTGCCAGATAGACATTGGCAAGTGTCTGGGCTTCCACCCCCTGTGCGGCATCCACAACCAGGATGGCACCATCACACGCTGCAAGACTCCGGGATACTTCATAATTAAAATCCACGTGTCCCGGCGTATCAATCAGGTTAAAAATATATTCCTCTCCATCCTTTGCCTGATAAATGATGCGCACTGCCTGGGATTTGATCGTGATTCCCCTCTCACGCTCCAGATCCATATTATCGAGAACCTGTGCCTGCATCTCACGGCTGGTCAGCGTTCCTGTTTTTTCTATGATTCGATCCGCAAGTGTAGACTTACCGTGATCAATATGGGCAATAATACAAAAATTACGAATTTTGCTCTGATCGATTGACATCTTATTCCTCTTTTTCTTTCTACTATAATTTATCGTTTGATAAGTACGGTCCATCAGATGCTGATAGAACCTACGCAATGTTACATTATACCGAAAACAGTCCTATAAATCAAACATTGACATCCACTTTTTCCATAATACCTGTTTGGTATCATCGTCCGCAAATGCCGAATGCAGCGAAGCCATATAAATTTTCTCACACATCGGCTCTTGAAACATCCCGGCTTCTGCCAGACGCATATATTCATCCGTACAGCTGGTATCGCTGACGGTACGGTTGTCCGTATTGATGGAAAGCAAAATTCCGGCATCGTAAAATTCCCGGAACGGATAGTCTGTAAAATCCGTAACCGCCTTTGTCTGCAGATTACTCGTCGGACACAGTTCCACTCCAATCTTTTTCTCTGCAACTATCTTCTTTAGTTCTTCGTCCCCACTCATAGCAATCCCGTGACCGATCCGCGATGCTCCCAGTTCAATGGCCGTACGGATTTCTTCCCTGCTTCCACATTCTCCTGCATGGATGGTATATGGCATGCCATATTTTTTTGCAGTGGCAAATACATCCGCAAACGCTGCTGTCGGGTACGCCTTTTCATCCCCTGCCAGATCACAGGCAACGACACCGTTTCCGAGAAATTCCCGCGCTTCTTTTAACATGGCAATATTTTTTTCGGTTTCCAGATTGCGCATGGTGCAGACAATCATTCCGGTCAGGATGTCCGCTTTTTCTTCTGCTTTTTTCAGGCCATCCCGGACGCTCTCTAAGATTTCCCGGACCGAAAGCCCCTGCTCCATGGAAAATGCAGGTGCAAAACGCACTTCCAGATATTTGACCTGTTCTTTTGCTGCAGAAAGTGCCAGATCCTGTGCTGCTGCCGAAAGTCCCTCCTTCGTCTGCAGGCAGCCAAGCGGCAGTTCAAACTTCTCCAGATACTCTGCCAGTGAACTGCAGTCCATCGGTGCCACCAGTTTTTTCCGCAATTCTTCCAGTCCCAGCGGCTCTTTTTTCTCCTGCTGCATCAGTTTCTGGATCAGGGGCAGGCTCACCGAACCGTCCAGATGACAGTGCAGCTCTATTTTTGGCATATTGTGTGCAATAAATCGATTCATCATCGGCTTTTCCCTCTCTTCTGCAAACTATAACAACGGAAGAAGTGATGTGCCGATCGTATTTGCCGGCATCTGCACTCCAAAATTATCCGCAATGGTCGCCCCGATCACCGCAAATGTATCCTGTGTCGGGAGCCGCCCGCTTCCCTGATCGGATGGCGAATACAAAAGCAGCGGCACCTGCTCTCTTGTGTGATCCGTCCCCTTGTACGTCGGATCGTTTCCATGGTCCGCCGTGATCATCAGCAGATCCTCTTTTTTAAGCAGTGGCATAAGTTCTCCGAGCTTTTTGTCAAACCTCTCGATTTCCTCTCCGTATCCGATCGGATTTCTCCGGTGTCCCCACAGGGCATCAAAATCGACCAGATTGGTAAAGCACAAACCGCAGAAATCGGATTGGGCCAGCGCAATGGTCTGGTCCATCCCATGGACACTGCTGGTCGAATGCAGACTTTTTGTAATTCCGTATCCGTCAAAAATATCATGGATCTTTCCGACTGCCAGCACGTCATATCCGGCTTCCTGAAGCGCATTTAATGCTGTTGGCCCGGTCGGTTTCAACGCATAATCCCTGCGGTTGCTGGTTCTGACAAACTCGCCTTTTTTCTTTCCCACATACGGGCGGGCGATCACGCGTCCCACCCTCCACTCATCACGCATCGTCAGTTCCCTGGCAATCTCACAGTAATGATACAGGTTCTCTAATCCCATCGTCTCCTCGTTCCCGCAGATCTGCAGAACCGAATCTGCCGATGTGTACACGATCAGCTTTCCTTCCCTGATTTCCTGCTCGCCGAGTTCCTCTAAAATCTTTGTTCCGCTTTCCGCCCGGTTTCCTATAATTTTTCTGCCGCATCTTTTTTCCAGTTCTGCGATCAGCTCCGGCGGAAATCCATGTTCCGTAAAGGTGATGAAAGGCTTTTTTGTTTCAATCCCCATCATCTCCCAGTGTCCGGTCATGGTGTCTTTTCCGTTGCTTTTTTCATTCAGTGCCGCATAATATCCAAGTGGATGTTCCTGCGGCTGTACCTGTTTTAAGGATTTCAGGTTTGCCAGCCCTAAAGATGCCAGATTTGGAATATAAAAATGTTCCACGGTCTGTGAAATATGCCCCAATGTATCGGCACCTTCATCTCCGAAGCGTGCGGCATCTGCCATCGCTCCCATTCCCATCGAATCGAGTACTATTACAAAAACACGTTTCAATCGTCTGTCCATGATTTACTCCCCTCCCTGTTTCTTAAGATTTTCCGGTCCAAAACTAAGAGGCAGCAGTTCCTCCAGCGTGTGTACTTCATAGTCCTCCTGGGACCTTGCAAGTACAATCTCAAAATCTCCCGGACAGAATTCCCGCATCACCTGTCTGCAGATTCCACACGGACTGCAAAGATCCGTACATTGGTTTTCCTCTGCCGTTTTTGGGTACAAAACACCTCCACCAACGATTGCAATCGCCTGAAATTCCCGCACACCCTCACTGACCGCCTTGTAAAATGCCGTACGTTCGGCACAGTTTGTTGCAGGATAGGAAGCATTTTCTATATTGCATCCCTGATACACAGTTCCGTTTTTGGCCAGAAGAGCCGCACCCACCTGAAAACGGGAATACGGTGTATACGCCCGCTTTCTCGCCTGAAACGCACTCCGGATCAGTTCTTTATAATCTGTCTGCATCTTTATCCTCCTGTATCAGCAACCGGATGGCATCCACAGTTGTAGCGATTGCCTGCGTTGTATCATGCACCTGCACGTTCGGCAGCCCCCTTTTTTCCCGCTCCTGATTGGCAAGGACAAGAAAGCAGGCGCCCACACGCACATGCAAAAAACTTCCGGCAATAAAAAGCGCCGCCGATTCCATCTCCGATGCCAGACATCCCATCCTAAGCCATGCCTGCCATTTCTGCGTGAGCTCATAACTTACCGGCATAATCTGCGGCTCATGCTGTCCGAAAAAGGAATCCTTGCTCTGTACAACGCCGACATGATGACGTATCCCGCGTTTTTTTGCTGCCTGTACCAGTGCAGTAGTCACTGTAAAATCCGGGACAGCCGGATATTCGACCGGTGCATACTCGCGGCTTGTCCCCTCCATCCGGATCGCTCCGTCTGCAATCACCAGATCTCCGCCAAGTATATTTTCCTGCATTCCGCCGCAGGTGCCTACACGCAAAAACGTGTGTGCACCGCATTTGGAAAGCTCCTCGATGGCAATCGCAGCCGACGGTCCGCCGATTCCGGTGGAAGTCACACTCACCCTGACGCCATCTAACGTTCCGGTGTAAGTCGTAAATTCCCGGTTATCTGCCACCTGCTTTGCATCCGTTAAAAATTCCGCAATCTTTGCACATCGTTTGGGATCTCCCGGCAGGATCACATACTTACCTATGTCCTGCGGTCCCACGCCTGTGTGATACTGTCTGCCTGAGCCTTCTGTATAATCAACCATAAAAATGCCCTCCTCATATAAGTACATTGTAACATTTACAGCCGTTATTTCAACACTTTTGCAAACAGATCTGCAAGTGGTTCCATCGCATTTTTTGCTTCCTCAAACGTATTCGTCTGTGCGCCCACTTCCACCAGCATACTCTTCGGGCAGAAATGCATATTAAAGCGGTACCCTTTTAGATAAATCCGCCTTGTAAAATCCGGATAATATTCCGCAGCGGCAAGCTGCATCTGAAACGAAAACGCCAGATTATCGGAAATATACGGATTTTTTAAATACGGAATATCCCCGGAAGCCGTTGTTCTGCTCAGTCCGTTAAAAAACATGATCTTTGCCATCTTTTTTCCGTTTTGCGTTGTCACCAGACGCGTGTTTTCTCCCACGCCGTCTCTATGTAAATCGATCACTACCTGAATCGATGGATTATCATTTATGATTTTCTGAATCGACGGGGCTGCTTTGGAATATGCATGATCCCGGTCGCCCACATCATATTCTCCTTTATGATGCATGACTTGAAATCCTTCCTCTTCCAACAATTCCGTCAGATAATCTCCCACTCCGACAACACCCGTTTTTTCATCTTTGGAATCGGCATACCGTTCCTGGGAATGGGTATGATAAATTAAAATCTGCGGACCGTCCACCGACTGGTCAATCTTTAGATCCGGTTTCATCAGCTTATCCACGTCCAACTGATTTTTCCCGATGGTAGTCGTATTATCGACCTGATAAAAGGTCTGTCTCAGATAATCAAAATCCTGCAGTTTTTTGCGGTTGACAGAAACTTTTTTCCCGGAAGTTTCTGTTTTTTTCTCCGGCTTTTTGGACTCTTTTTGTGTCGGAGTCTCGTCCACATTCTGACTTTCCTGCTGCACTGGCTGTTCCGTTACCGCCTTTTCATTTTCCGCAATGATCTGCTTTGCCTGTTCGTTTTCCTCTGCTGCCTGATTCTCATAATACGCCAGGTTTTCCTCCTGTGATTCATACCACAGCCGCTGCTCGTTTTGTGCAATTGCCGGATACATGGAAGCCGTCACATCCCGGTATATATTCGGAATTCCTTCCTCCTGCGCCCCCAGTACCCCCGGCACATAAAGATTAAGCACTCCGTTATAAAATTTCAGGGACAGATTCTGCCCCAGAAACTGCACCAGTCCGCCACCCCAGCAATACGCAAAAGCGCAGACCAGCACAAAATCTATCGTCACCAGAAAAAGAAGCAATCGTCTCCTCACCCTATCACCACCTTGAGAGAATTATATGCCTTTTCTTTTGTCCCTATTCCTCTTTATCTCCCAGAAGCGCAATATTGAGTCCCTCCGAAATCAGAAAACTTAAATTTTTGATCGAGTCATCAATGTTTTTCGGTGTGACAAAAAGACCATTCAGCTGTGGCGAGAGCAGTTCCCTTGCCAGTTCCTGCCGCTCCCTCTCATCCAGCTTCTGCAGATCCGAAAGCGATAATGCGGAAATAAATTCCGTCATGGCATCCGAGACAATCGTTGCCGCATCCACGACCGTCGGCACACCGAGAGAAATCACGGGAACGCCCACACTTTTGCGGTTGATGGCATTGCGATGATTGCCGATTCCGCTTCCCGGCGTGATTCCCGTATCCGTCAGCTGGATCGTCCGTCCCAGCCGCCGGATGCTTCTTGCCGCCAGCGCATCGACCGTGATCAGAAAATCCGGTTTCGTCTCTTTTACCACACCCTTTAAGATCTCCACACATTCCATACCGGTCTGCGCCATAACCCCCGGCACGATTCCGCTGACTTTTCCCACATCTTCTCTCTGGAATGCGTACTTTCCGAATTCATTCAGGATGTGGCGGGTGATAAATAAATTATCCACTACTCTCGGTCCCAGCGCATCGGGCGTCACTTCCCTGTTGCCCAGTCCGACAACCAGTGCCGCGACTTCCAGCCCCTTTTTTAAATTTTTTTCAATCTCTTTTCCCGGCAGAAGATTCCGCATGATCTTTGCCAGCTCCAAAGAAATATCCCTGTGGTATCCGGCATCTTCCTCGATCATCTCCGGCGCCTCGATCGTAATGTACGTCCCCTTTGGCCTTCCCATCGCAACGGATGCATTCTCGGTCTCGATCATCACGGTACTGACAATCACTCCATTTTCCCGCCGTTCTTCCAGAACACGGATGCCGCGCATATCTGCCTGGTCTTCCTGCAGCCGCTCCTGTGATTCGAGTGCCAGATCCGTGCGGATCGGATAACTATTTTCCAACATGCCTCTTCCTCCCCTTTTACCATATGCATTTTTGCAGAAATGGTTTCTGGAGATAGTATGTACGGCATAGATTTTTTTATGCCTGAAATTAAAAACCGCAGGGACATTCGTCCCTGCGGTTTATCTGTATTCCTCTGTTTCCGGATCAATTATTTGCCAGCGTAAAGAGTTACTAACTTCTTTAAGTGGTCATACTCATCCTTAGAGTTCTTCTCAGCCTTTGCAAATAACTCAGCAGCTCTCTCCGGGTTGAACTTCGCAAGAGATGCATAACGGTTCTCACCCTTTAAGAATGCCTGATAATCGCCTGTAGGCTCCTTGCTGTCTAATGAGAATGCATCTTTGCCTTCTGCAGCAAGTGTTGGGTTGTAACGGAAGTTGAACCAGTATCCGGACTCAACAGCTAACTTCTCCTCGGTCTGAGCCTTGCTCATACCCTTCTTGATACCATGGTTGATACATGGAGCGTAAGCAATGATCAGTGATGGTCCCGGATAAGCCTCTGCCTCTGCAAGAGCCTTAACACACTGATTCATATCAGCACCCATAGAGATGTGTGCTACATATACATAACCATAGCTCATTGCGATACCGGCAAGATCCTTCTTCTTTGTCTCTTTACCACCGGCAGCGAACTGTGCGATCGCACCTGTAGGAGTAGACTTAGAAGACTGTCCACCTGTATTTGAGTAAACCTCAGTATCGAATACCATTACGTTGATATCCTTACCGGATGCTAATACATGGTCTACACCACCGAATCCGATGTCGTATGCCCATCCATCACCACCGAAGATCCACTGGGACTTCTTAGCGAGGAAATCTTTCTCTTTTAATACATTCTTGGAAGCATCGCATCCGCAAGCCTCTAATGCTGCTACTAACTTCTCTGTAGCTGGTCCGTTCTCGATACCGGAAGCGAATGTATCATTCCACTCCTTGATGGCATCCTTAACATCAGCCTTATCTGTGTTAGCTGCGATCTCATCCAGCTCGTTCTTTAATCTGTCACGGATTGCTCTCTGAGCAAGTAACATACCATAACCAAACTCTGCTGCATCTTCGAACAGTGAGTTAGACCATGCAGGACCATGACCCTTCTTGTTTGTTGTATAAGGTGTAGAAGGTGAAGAGTTTGCCCAGATAGAAGAACATCCAGTTGCATTTGCAATGTACATTCTGTCACCAAATAACTGGGTAATTAACTTAGCGTAAGGTGTCTCACCACATCCACCACAAGCTCCGGAGAACTCAAGTAATGGCTGACGGAACTGAGATCCCTTAACAGAGTTAAGTTTGAATTTCTCGATAACATCTTCCTTATCCTCAAGAGATACTGCGTAATCGAAGTACTTCTGCTCATCCTCATGTGCCTCGAATCCGGTCATTGTGATAGCCTGTACCTTATCAGGACATACGTTTACACAAGAACCACATCCTGTACAGTCGAATGCGGAAACAACGATTGCGAACTTGTAACCTGGCATCTGGTTGAGATCCTTCATCTGCATTCCTTCCGGAGCCTTAGCTGCCTCAGCCTCTGTCATAGCGACTGGACGGATTGCTGCATGAGGACATACATAAGAACACTGGTTACACTCGATACACTTGGTAGCATCCCATACAGGAACGTCTGTTGCAACACCACGCTTCTCGTATGCTGCTGTACCGGATGGAGTCCAGCCTGTCTCGTATTTCTTAACAACAGATACAGGAATTGTGTTACCCTGCTGTCCGTTGACTTTCTGCTGAATATCCTTAACGAAGTCAACAACTTCCTTGTTGTCTCCCTTAACTTCTACAGAGTAATCATCATCTGTGCAGTTCTTCCAGCTCTCTGGAACATCTACCTTAACGTATGCTGTAGCACCGGCATCGATTGCGTCGTGGTTCATCTTAACGACATCGTCACCCTTCTTAGCATAAGATCTTGTAGCTGCGTCCTTCATAAGCTTGATAACTTCCTCTTCCGGAATCAGCTTTGTCAGAGAGAAGAATGCTGACTGAAGTACAGTGTTGATACGGTTTCCAAGACCGATCTCTTTACCGATCTTTACACCGTCGATGATGTAGAAGTTGATGTTGTTCTCTGCGATGTATCTCTTTACCTGACCCGGTAACTTCTCATCCAGTTCATCAACTGTCCACTGTGTATTGAACAGGAATGTACCGCCCGGTACCAGATCCTGAACCATGTTGTACTTGTAGATGTATGCTGTACAGTGACATGCTACGAAGTTTGCCTGAGAGATCAGGTATGTGGAACGGATTGGAGAATGTCCAAAACGTAAGTGGGAAATTGTAACACCACCGGACTTCTTGGAGTCATAATCAAAGTATGCCTGAGCGTACATATCTGTGTTGTCACCAATGATCTTGATGGAGTTCTTGTTGGCACCTACTGTACCATCTGCACCAAGACCCCAGAACTTACAGTTTGTAGTTCCTTCCGGAGTAGTAACAGGATTTTCCTTAACTTCCAGAGAAAGATTTGTAACATCATCAGTAATACCGATTGTAAATCTTGGCTTCTCTGTATTGTTGTATACAGCGATGATCTGTCCAGGAGTAGTATCCTTAGATCCTAATCCGTAACGTCCGCTTGTAATTGTAACCTGATCGAACTTAGATCCCTTTAATGCAGCAACTACATCTAAGTATAATGGCTCACCAAGAGAACCTGGCTCTTTTGTTCTGTCTAATACTGCAATTCTCTTAACAGTATCCGGAATAGCCTCGATTAAAGCTTCCTTTACGAATGGTCTGTAAAGACGAACCTTAACAACACCGACCTTCTCGCCCTTTGCCATTAAGTAATCGATGGTCTCATCGATTGTCTCACATACAGAACCCATAGCAATGATGACACGGTCAGCATCAGCAGCTCCGTAGTAGTTGAACAGCTTGTAGTCTGTGCCGATCTTGGCATTTACCTTGTCCATATATTCCTGTACGATTGCAGGCAGCTCGTCGTATGTAGAGTTGCAAGCTTCTCTTGACTGGAAGAAGATGTCAGGGTTCTGTGCAGATCCCATTTCTACCGGATGATTTGGATTTAATGCATTCTTACGGAAAGCATCAACTGCATCCATATCTACCATATCTTTCAGATCTTCATAATCCCATGTCTCGATCTTCTGAATTTCGTGAGATGTACGGAATCCATCGAAGAAGTTGATGAATGGAATTCTTCCCTTGATTGCTGCGCAATGAGCAACCGGAGTTAAGTCCATAACTTCCTGTACGGATGACTCACAAAGCATTGCAACACCTGTCTGACGGCAAGCATATACATCAGAGTGATCACCGAAGATGTTCAGTGCATGTGTAGCAACACAACGAGCGGATACGTTGAATACGCCCGGAAGTCTCTCACCAGCTACTTTGTACAGGTTCGGGATCATAAGTAACAGACCCTGGGATGCTGTGTAAGTAGTTGTTAATGCACCAGCTGCAAGAGATCCGTGTACAGTACCGGCTGCACCAGCCTCAGACTGCATTTCTGTAACCTGAACGGTCTGTCCGAAAATGTTCTTACGACCAGCGGTTGCCCACTCATCTGTAGCCTCAGCCATAACAGATGAAGGAGTAATAGGATAGATTGCTGCAACATCAGTAAACGCATAAGAAGCGTGTGCTGCTGCATGGTTTCCATCCATGGTTTTCATTGAACGTTTCATGAATTAGTCCTCCTATTTTTAATTAAAGTTCAAACATAAAAAACATTGAATCAGAATGTCTTCTAACTAAATAATATAGGATGAATGCACCCAAAAATCAAGCGATAGCGACAGCATTTCTTGTTTTTTTACAAATACATCTTTTCAAAGTCGCCAATCGGAACCGGACAATTGCATAAATATCCCTGTCCGCAGGTGAATCCACCTTCTTTGAGGAACTGCTCCTGTTCCTCCGTTTCCACCCCCTCTATAATAATATCTTTATGTAAAATCTTTACCATACGGCCGATTTCGTAAAGAAGATTTTTCTTTTGTTCCGTCATTCCTTTATTAATAAAACTTTTGTCAATTTTTATGACGTCTGCAGGCATGTCTGCAAGTACGGAAAGTGAAGAATATCCTGTTCCGAAATCATCAATTGCCACACGGAATCCAATCTCGTGCAGCCGGTTCATACACTTTTCAAGGACTGCTACATTTTTTACAAGTACGCCCTCTGTCACCTCAATTTCTATATACTCCGGACGGACACTGTATTTGGAAAGCACATGCTGGATACGGTTTAAAAATTCCTCTCCGTCCGACTCAAAATGACGCCCGGAAAAATTGGTTGAAATCACAATTTTTCTCCGGTGCTGCTTGTCCCATTTTTCGAGAGTTTTTAACACTTCCTCATAAATATAAAAATCAAGCTCTGTGATATATCCTATTTTTTCGAGAGAATCAATAAACATTCCCGGCGGAAGAATCTTTCCATCCGGACGTTTCCATCGTGCCAGTGCTTCTGCCCCATAAACACTCCGGTCACCTAAAATAAACTTTGGCTGCAGATACATCTGGAAATCATCCCGGTATAATGCCTCATAAAATTCCCCGACTATTTTCTGCTCCTCGGTACGCTGGATACGCAGGGAAGGATTATACAGGGTAATGTCCCTCTTCCCGGTATTTTTTGCATTTTTCCATGCAAGATTGGCATTTTCGATTGCAAACTCGATGTCCATTTTATTGTCTTCCAGAATATATACCCCTGCCGATACCCCCATTCCACTGTTTGGATACCTGTGATTCTGCATATTGGTAAATCTTTTATTTCTGCTGTGCAGATGATCGATCATTTTTTCCTGACTTTCATCTGCAATCAGAAGCAGAAAAAAATCCGAATACAAACGGCAGCCTGCACGGAAATACTCCTGCACAAAGATATCCTGTGCAAACATTTTAAGGACACTGTCCCCTACTTTATAGCCATAATTTTCATTGATATATCCAAAATTATTGATATCCATATACTCAATGGCATATACTTCATCCGGCTTGGAATGTGCCAGAATTTCAACCACCGCTTCACGGAATGCCTCCTGATTGTACAGCCCTGTCAGCGGATCTTTTTTCTGGATGGAACTGATCTGTTCCCGGCTTTCCGTGACCCGATAGCGCAGGGACACAAAAATAGCCATCATACGGGTCAGTTCCTGAAAAATTTCCAACTCTCCCGGCTGCCACTGCCGTTCTTCGTCCAGTGACACATAAATTACTTCCCCTGTACAGCCCCCAACATATTCAAATTTTCCAACCACAGCAGAAAACGGAGCGTTTTCGTTGTATGTATCCGTTGACTTAAGATAATTTCCCATCCCCGTTGCAAAATTGCTCTGTGAATTTTTAACTATCATATACTCCCCTGGCTGTAGTTCCTTTAGTGAAGGACTTTTCTTTGGAAACGCACTTTTCCCATAAAAAGAGTAATTATTTCCAAAATAATTGGTCATGACCATTCCGTCATTTTCGGTGTTATCCTCAAATACCATAACAAGATCCAGCTGGTATCTTTCCGTAATCCTGTTTAAAAGCATATTCAGCGACCCGTCTATATTTTTGGCGTGCGCCATAAGACTGATGGAAAATGCAAGGAATTCACGGTCTTCTGCGCCCATGTTTTCCCGCCGCTCAATGTTTTTAATTCCGTTTCTGATCATTCCCACATCTTTTGCACCGGCAATCTCATATCCATTTTTGCCCCCCTGCTTGGTACGGTACATGGCATGATCCGCTTTTTCAAACAGGGAACTGTATGTATTTCCATCCCCACCGTTACAGGCGGCCAGACCAATACTTGCCGAGATCCTGTAGTGAATGGAGCCCCCCGTATAAACTTTGCAGAGTGCTTCTCCAATATTTCCGGCACGTTCCTTTGCCTTCTCGAGTGTTGTGTTCTTCATCAGCACAAGGAATTCATCCCCACCGACCCTTCCGGTCAGATCATTGTTGCGGAAAAAGGATTTGATAATATTTGCAACATCTACGATTACGGTATCACCGAATGTATGCCCGAAATTATCATTGACACCTTTAAAATTATCAATATCAATCAGAAACAATACATGGGTTCCGTCTTCTGCTCCTTCCAGAAATGCATCGGTCTCCCTTTGGATTTCCAGCTTGTTGAGCAGTTTCGTCAGCGGATCTCTCCGCACTTCTTCCTGAAGATTCTTATCTTCATCAATATTAAAACTTCTTCCGATAATCCGGGTGATCCGTCCATTATGGTCTGCAATGCTCTTGTAATAAGTTCTAAACCAGAGATATTTCGGTGTCTCATTTTCCGTATGGATATTAAACCTTGTATCCATACTTCCGGTTTTTTCCTCTGTGGCAGCTTCTTTCATAGCCTTCAGAAAAAGCTCCTGATCCGGTGGACAGAGTGTCAGAACTTCTTCATCCACCGGAAAATATTGTTCGGAATAATCGTATTGTCCCCTCAGTTCCATCAGCCGGTACGAGCGCAGCATCGTCCAGTTTTCCACATCCAGATCAAACGGATATTCCAAAGACAGCTGTTCCATCAGCTCATATTTCTGGTTCAACAGTTTCTGATGTTCTTCCCGTCTTTTTTCCTCATCAATATCCCATAAAAATAAAACCACATATGGTTTTACATCGTAATGTGCCAGAACACTGCACCGCATCTCCACCCACCGGGTTTTCCCATCGGGGCGTACGATACGAAGCTGCATTTTTCCGTTGTCATGTGTCCGGACAACATTTTCCAATACACTGACCAGATTTGCATAATCTTCGTCATATACCATTTTTTGTGGTCTGGTTTCCCGCAGTTCCTTTTCCGTGTATCCAAGTACATCCGTAAACTCTGCGTTTGCCTCTTCCACTCTCCAGTCTGCCCCACAACTGACAATTGCAACTGCGACAGGCAGATCCAACTGTATAAATTCCCTATAATCCATAGCTTTGCCCCAATTTCGTTCAATTCTTTCTCCATTATATCATTATTTCTATACATTTCCAACAAGAAAGCGTTTTTCTTCTTGAAATATATCCCATGTCATGTTTATAATAGAATTTGTGATTTTATCATAGACATATTAAGTAAAGCAATGAGGTTTTCGTATGATTAGTGCAAATAACATTACTTTAAGATTAGGCAAAAAAGCCCTTTTCGAAGATGTAAACGTAAAGTTTACCGAGGGGAACTGTTACGGTTTGATCGGTGCAAACGGTGCCGGCAAATCTACCTTTTTAAAAATTTTATCCGGGCAGTTAGAGCCAACCAGCGGTGACATTGTCATCACACCGGGACAGCGTCTGTCATTCCTGCAGCAGGATCACTTCAAGTATGATGAGTATACCGTACTCGACACTGTTATCATGGGAAATAAACGGCTGTATGACATCATGAAAGAAAAAGATGCCATCTACATGAAAGAAGATTTTTCCGATGAGGATGGTATCCGCGCCAGTGAACTCGAAGCAGAATTTGCAGACATGGACGGCTGGAATGCCGAATCCGATGCTGCCACCCTGTTAAACGGTCTTGGAATTCCGACCGAGGATCACTACACACAGATGGCAGACCTGCCGGGTGCCGCAAAAGTCAAAGTACTTCTTGCACAGGCACTGTTCGGCAACCCGGACATTCTTCTTCTCGATGAGCCGACCAACCACCTGGATCTTGATGCCATCGCATGGTTAGAAGAATTCCTGATCAACTTTGAAAACACGGTTATCGTAGTTTCCCACGACCGTTATTTCTTAAACAAAGTCTGCACCAACATTGCAGATATGGATTACGGCAAAATTCAGCTGTATGCCGGAAACTACGATTTCTGGTATGAATCCAGCCAGCTTCTTGTCCGTCAGATGAAAGAAGCCAACAAGAAGAAGGAAGAAAAAATCAAAGAGCTGCAGGAGTTCATCTCCCGCTTCTCTGCAAATGCTTCCAAATCCAAGCAGGCAACTTCCCGTAAGCGTGCCCTGGAAAAAATCCAGCTGGATGACATCCGTCCTTCCAGCCGTAAATATCCGTACATTGATTTCCGTCCAAACCGTGAAATCGGAAATGAAGTTCTGACCGTAGACGGAATCAGTAAAACCATTGACGGTGTGAAAGTTCTTGACAACATTTCCTTTATTGTCGGACACGATGACAAAATCGCCTTTGTCGGTGGAAATGAGCTTGCAAAGACAACATTGTTTAAAATTCTCGCCGGAGAAATGGAACCGGATGAAGGATCTTACAAATGGGGTGTTACAACAAGCCAGTCTTATTTCCCGAAGGATAATACCGCCATCTTTGATTCCGATGAGCTGATCGTCGACTGGCTGACCCAGTACTCCGAGATCAAAGACGCGACTTATGTCCGCGGTTTCCTCGGCCGTATGCTTTTTGCCGGTGAAGATGGTGTAAAAAAGATGCGTGTCCTCTCCGGTGGAGAAAAAGTCCGTGTCCTTCTCTCCCGCATGATGATCATGGGAAGCAACGTTCTGATCTTTGATGAGCCGACAGACCACCTGGATATGGAATCCATCACCGCATTGAATAATGGTATGATCAAATTCCCTGGTGTCATCCTGTTTGCCTGCCGTGACCATCAGGTCGTACAGACAACTGCGAACCGCATCATCGAGTTTCTTCCGGATGGAAGCATGGTAGACAAGGTTTCTACTTATGACGAATATCTCGAAAGTGATGTTATGGCAAGAAAACGTCAGGTATACAATACAACTGCAGATGAGGAGGCAGATGATTAATCTGTTACCCTCTGTCTGTTTGGTAAAAACAGGAAACCCTCTCTGCTGGTCTGTCCAGCAAAGAGGGTTTCCTGCATTTTGAAAACTCATTTTCAACTATTTTAAAACATATCCATAAAAATATTTCCGCTGTTATAATTGTAATTATACGTGCCATTCTTCGTATATGTATTGGATTTTGCGGCTTCTGACTTTGCATAGGACTCTGTCATGGCCGCCTTTGTTGCCACACTGTATGCGTAGGAACCGGTTCCATTGAACAGGTTCTTTATTTTCTCTGTGTCCGCACTCTTAAACGTTGTCTCATCCACCGACAGCTTGCCGGTCTTTTCATCAACCGTAATTCCTATTTCCTTTAAGGCTTTCTCATTGTAAGAAGTCTCATTTTTCATAGAACTTACCGACTGGGAAATGCGGTTCGTCGATGACCTGCCGGCTGTATCCAGCATGGAGTTGTAATCATCCGCAAAACTCTTTACTGCTTTGTAGATCTTGTCCGTATCGTAGCTGCCCCCGGAATCCTTTGTAAACACCTTGTTGTTACTGCGGGTATACAATGCCTTGGCAGAGTCTGTCAGTTCCTTGGCATCGGACTCAATCGCAGCCAGCGTCTTGGTACTGTCTTTTGACGTCGATGTGGTCGTGGCCAGATCCTCGATCGTATTTTTGGTGCTGTCATCCGACTTCGAGGTGCTCTTCGTGGAATCCATTGAAAAATAAGAGCGCATTAATTTGCCATAAGAACCACTGCGAATACTTGCATACTCACTTAAATTGATTCCAAACATGCCGCTTCCTGTGCTTTTTGAAGAACCCAGACTGGAAAATAAAGTACTTACTGACGATGAATCATACATCGAAATTCCTCTCATAGTATCACCTCTTTCACACAATTCTTTCTTTTATCCTATCGCTTTTTCACTGTTTTTACAATACTTTTGTTGTATTTTTCCGTATTTTGGTTATAATTACGAAAAGATAACAATTTCTTTTCGTTTTGTTCATATTTTATTCACAATCAGATGCTATTATAAGAACATAAAAGAAAGCAAAGTTACTAACTTGTTATTTTTTCATAATTCGCCCCATTGTCCATTGGACAATGGGGCACTCCTCTTTTTATTTAAGAAATTTCTTATATGTCTTCTATCTGCCAGTCAATTGGCTCGATTCCATGCTCTTTTAGAAACTGATTTGCCTGACTGAAATGTCTGCATCCAAAGAACCCGCGATATGCGGAAAGCGGACTCGGATGTGGTGCCTTTAAGATCAGGTGCCTTGGATTTGTAAGCATCGGTATTTTGCTCTGCGCCGGACGTCCCCACAACATATACACAATCGGACGATCCTGCGCATTCACTGCCTGAATGATCGCATCCGTAAACTGCTCCCATCCTCTTCCCTGATGCGAATTTGCCTGATGCGCCCGCACCGTAAGCACGGTATTCAAAAGCAGTACACCCTGATCTGCCCATTTTTTCAGATAGCCGTTGTTTGGAATTTTACACCCCAGATCATCCTGCAGTTCTTTATAAATATTCTGCAGAGACGGCGGAATTTCTTTCTGATCCGGAAGGACAGAAAATGAAAGACCATGTGCCTGATGTTCATTGTGATACGGATCCTGTCCCAGAATCAGTACTTTTACCTCACTAAGCGGTGTAAAATGCAGTGCATTAAAAATATCCTCTGCCGGCGGATACACAACCGTGCGGCTATACTCTTCTTTCACAAACTGATACAGCTGCCGGTAATATGGTTTGGCGAATTCCTCACGGACTGCCGGAAGCCAGTCGTTTGTTATCATTGCCATAATTTCATCCACTCCTATCTACGCACGGAGACACCGCGGTCTGCCAGATAGTTTTTCAGATCCATGATCTCCAGCTCCTTATAATGAAACAGGGACGCTGCCAGTGCTGCATCTGCATGTCCCTCTGTCAGGGCCTCATAAAAATGTTCTTTTGTGCCCGCACCACCGGATGCAATCACTGGAATGGAAACATTGTCTGCAATCTGTCTGGTCAGTTCAATATCATACCCTGCCTTTGTTCCATCGCAGTCCATGCTGGTCAGAAGAATTTCTCCCGCACCAAGTCTGTTAGCTTTCATTGCCCATTCTACAGCGTCAAGCCCGGTATCAATACGACCGCCGTTTTTGTAAACATTCCAGCCGCTTCCATCCTCTCTTCGTCTGGCATCAATGGCGACTACCACACACTGGCTGCCAAACTTGTCCGCTGCATTTCCAATCAGCTCCGGTGTATTGATTGCGGAAGAATTAATGGAAATCTTGTCGGCACCTTCCCGAAGCAGTACCTTAAAATCCTCCACCGTACGGATACCACCGCCTACCGTAAACGGGATAAACACCTTCTCTGCAACCTTACGCACCATGTCTACCACCGTTGCACGGTGATCGGAAGATGCGGTAATATCCAGAAAGACTACTTCATCTGCGCCCGCCTTGTCGTAAGCTGCTGCGACCTCTACCGGATCTCCGGCATCTCTTAAATTCACAAAGTTAATGCCTTTTACCACACGTCCGTCATTCACATCCAGACAAGGAATAATTCTCTTCGTAAACACTATGCATTTCCTCCCTGCAGCTTTGCAAAATTTTTCAAAATCGAAAGTCCAACCGTACCGCTCTTTTCCGGATGGAACTGACATGCAAATGTATTTCCGGATTCTACCGATGCATGAATTGTCGTACTGTACTGTGTGGTTGCTTTCACAATCTGTTCATCTGCTGCTTTCAGATAATAGGAATGTACAAAATATACATACGGATTTTCCTCCAGCCCAGCAAAAAGTCTTCCGTCATTCTGTAAATGCAGAGAATTCCACCCGATGTGCGGAATCTTAAGTCCCGACTGATCCGGAATCCGCAGAATCTGTCCGTCCAGCACATGGAGTCCCTCTACACCCTGACTCTCATCGCTTCCCTCAAAAAGAAGCTGCAGTCCCAGACAGATGCCAAGAAATGGCTTATTTTCCGCTGTCACCTGATGAATCACCTTGTCCAGCTCGTATTTTTTCAATTGTTCCATCGCATCGCCAAATGCACCGACTCCCGGAAGAATCACTTTGTCTGCGGTCTTAATCTCGTGAAAATTACGTGTGATCACACAGTCTTCTCCGAGAAAATGCAATGCTTTTTCCACGCTTTTTAAATTTCCAGCGTTGTAGTCTATTATTGCAATCATATATGTCTTACTCCTAAATTAACAGTCTCCTGCCTTACTTTCTGCTATTTTTCTATCCCAGCCCAAGTTCTTTCAGCTTCTGATGCAGTTTTACCGTATAATCATCCCGCTTTCTGGTCTGGTAGATATCCAGTGCCTCATCCCCTGTCATATCATAATCTTTCAGCAGTGCTTTGATAATCTTTCCTCCGATCTTCTCCAGCTGATCTTCACAACCATACTCTTTGGCATTTTTCTGGTTCAGGTCATAACGCCCATATGCACATACCAGTGCATCAAGTGCATCAATTTTTGAACCGTAATTATCAAATACGAGATATGCCTGATACTTTTCCGAGACAGCAGCAAGAGTTGCCAGCTGATGATAAAGCTTTTCATCGCGCTCCTTGATCGAAAGCCCCTGCAGCTTACTGTATGCTTCCACATAAGAACCCTGCTCATATTTTTCCTTTGCCTGACTTAAGTTTGCCTGATACCCCAAAAGATTTGTCACAATCATGACAAATGCAAACAATGACACTGCCATAAGAACAATCGCAATCACCGGTCCCTTTGGCAGCGGCGGTGTGTTATCCACTTCCTTAGGTTTTTTCTCCTTTTTCGCTTTCGGCGGTTTTGGCTGTTTTGGCTTCTTTTCTTTCTTCGGTTTTTTCTCTTTTTTCGGTTTTTCCTTTTTCTTTTTCTTTTCCGGTTCCCTTCCGGCATCACCGCCTGTACCTTCAAGTTCCTTTAAGATCTGCTGGTTTTCCTCCGAAAGTTCACTGACATCCGCTCCCTGTGTATTTCCGATGTCAACCGCCTGCTTTTCTTCCTCATCATCCTCTCCGAAAATAATCCGGGAAAGTTTCTGCCAGAAGCCGCCTTCTTTCTCTTTTTTCTCTTTCTTATTCTTTTTCTTTTTTTCATTTTTCCCATTGGAAGCGGTTTCTTCTGCCTGTGCCGGTATGTCTTCCTGCTCTGTAAGTTCTGGGATCTTATCTGCCTCTTCTTCCTGCGGATTCATTTCCGATCTTGCAAAATCACCGATGGAATCAGTTCCTTCCAAAGATTTTCCATCTTGATCAGAAGAAAGCATATCCCCCAGATCCGATAAATCCTGATCTCCGGAAAGCATATCTATAAGATCCGAATCCGAAAGCCCTGACAGATCCAGTTCTCCATCCTCTTCTTTTGGCAGATTGCTGTCAAACGTTCCGACTGCATCATCAAGTGTATTCACCTCGAAATCATCCGCATCGGGTGGTATTGCAGTTTCCAACGGACTTTTCCCCTGAAAACCGGTTTCTTCTTCCTTTGCTGCATCCCCTGTCGAAAAATCATCCTGTGGAATATTATCGAGCAGATCATCCAGGGAAGCGTCAATCTGTGTGGCTTTTTCTTCCTGTTTTTTTTGATTCAGGCTCTCGGTATACTCCGGAATATCTTCCTTGAGCAGTTCTTCCTCAAACTCCCTCAAAAAATCTTCTTCATTTTTCGCTTTTGCCTTTTCCTTCGTTTCTTCTTCTCCAAACAATTGCTTTTCAAAATCATCTCTCAGAACCTGTTTTGCTGCCGGCTGTTCCTTCGGATGTTCCGTTTCTTCTCCATGCATGGAATTTAATAATTGATCCAGATAATTTTCCGATGAGTGGTCTCCCATGTGTTTTTCTCCATTCCATCTGTTTATTCCATAAACCTGCAAAGGGATGTGATGAAGCCATCACACCCCTTACTGTTTTGCCGGAATTTATTTGTTTCTCTTTGCAAGTAATTCATCAATGGCATCTACAAGACTTCCGATTTCAGGTTTGGTCAGCTGTGCATCTGCACCAAGCGACTCCCCTTTTCTTCTCATTTCCTCATTTACAAGAGATGAGAAAATGATAACCGGAAGATGTTTCAGTTTGTCATCTGATTTGATCAGCTTCGTAAGACGATGTCCGTCCATCTGGGGCATTTCAATATCGGTAATGACACAATGAACGTTCTCGTCCAATGTCCCCGCCTTTTCAAATTCCTGAATCTTGTCCCATGCTTCCTGTCCATTATATGTAATAATCAGTTTTTCGTATCCTGCTTTTTTCAGGCAGTCCGTAATCAGACTGCTCAGCAACGGAGAATCCTCTGCAATCAGAATTGGTTCCTCGCTCCGGCTTCTCTCCCCAATCTGTTCAATATCATTGACCCTGAGACCGGTTTCCGGACTGATGGATGATACAATTGCCTCAAAGTCAAGAATAACAACCAGTTTTCCGTCCATCTTGATCACACCAGTTGCAACACTTCCGTCTTCTCCATTAATCGTAGAATCCGGTTTGATGATCTCATTCCATGATACACGGTGAATTCCTACCACCTGATCCACATGAAATGCCACATCAAGTTTATTAAAATTCGTGATAATAAACAGACCTTCCTGTCCATCATCCTCCATGCCAAGACACTTTTTTAGATTGATGACCGTAATCATCACCTCGCGCGGCATAAAAATGCCTTCTACGCTCGGATGTGTATTCGGTACAGGAGTAACCTTCTGGTATGACAAAATCTCCCTGATCTTTGCCACGTTGATTCCGTAATGATTATCTCCTAATGTAAACTCTAAAATTTCTAATTCGTTCGTCCCTGACTCTAACAGAATATTTGTATCCATATACGTCCTCCCGCACTTTTCTGTATTGGTAACCCCTTATGTTTATTATATCATATTTTGTAAAATTTTGGGGCATTTATTTGTATTTCAGAGAATAAATTGTATCTTTTATTTCTGCATACAGTGTCTCACCCGAAATTTTATCAGCCTGGTCTTTCGGAATCTGAAACAGTAAAACCGCTGTTTTCTTCTTTCCGCCCCTGATGGTTTCCCCATAAGAAGAAAGACTTCTGGTTCCGAGCGAAGCAGTCTCCTTTATCCTGTTTTTTCCGTCAAAACATGCATAAAATGTAATACCGAGTTTTTCTGTATCCAGCCTGACCTTTTTCTTTCCCTTATTTTTAATTTCAAACTTCATCACAACAAGTTTGTTTCCATCCTCAGGAGTTACTGCAAAATAGTCTCCCTCCTGATAGATATTCTGAACCCTGTATCCTTTGTAAGAAACGGTCAGACCCGATGCATGTCCGATTGCCTCGGCGATCGGCATCGTCTCCATCTCCTGTGTCTGGGTTTCTCCCGTGGCATCTGACGCCATGTTGTTGTCCGTACTCTGGGTATTCTGGCTCTCCGGCATCTGGCTGTCCTGTTTTTGTGTTTCCTGTGTCTCTTCGGATGAAGCGGCTGTCATTCCGTCTTTCTGCTCAATATTATACTTTGCAAGAATATGCGCCGAATACTGCACGACCAGATTTTCTTCGTCCTCTGACAAATCATACATCTGGGTTCCACAGCCTCCCAACAGGAGTATTGCTGCCACTGCCATCACAGGCAGACTTATTTTCTTTTTCATACTCTTTTACCCTCTTGTCACTTTTGCCCTATAATCTATGTTTTATGGTATCATATTCTGAAAAATAAGACAATCTTTTCTTTGCATTAATTATTGGTCTCCAATTCCATCCAAAACTCCACACCGTCCGGGTGATTGACTGCACCGCATTTCTGATGAAAAGAATCCATGATTGCCTTGACAATGGACAATCCGATTCCGCTTCCACCATATTCACGTGTTCTTGCTTTGTCTACTTTATAGAATTTCACCCAGATCTTGTCAAGATCCTCTTCGGGAATCGGGTCACCGGTATTAAACACACTCGTGCGTACCAGATGGTCATGTTTTTGAAAACGAATGGTAATCTTTTTTTCTCCTGCCGCATGGTTCATGGCATTGGTCAGGAAATTCGTAATCACCTCTTCCACCTTAAACTCATCCCCCCAGACATATACCGGACCTTCCCTGTAAAATTCGATATTCACCTGTTTTTGTGCCGCCATGATGGATGCAGACTGGATCACACCGTCAATCAGCTCCGTGATATCAAACCGTGTCATTTCCACGGTATCATTGCCAAACTCCAGCTGATTGAGGGTCAGCAGCTGCTTTACCATATGATTCATCTTTTCCGATTCATCCATAATCACATCACAGTAAAAATCACGGCTCTCTGCATCATCATTGATGCATTCTTTTAATCCTTCCGCATATCCCTGTATGAGTGCCAACGGTGTTTTCAGCTCGTGTGAAACATTCGAAAGAAATTCTTTTCTCATTTCATCGATCTGTTCTTTTTTCTCGATATCCTGCTGCAGGCTGACGTTCGCTGTCTTTAGTTCCGAAATCGTCTCTTCCAGTGTCTCCGACAATTCATTCATGGAATTTCCAAGTTCATCAATTTCCCGGCTCACATGACGTACTGGTATATACTTTGCATCAAAATCCAGCTGTGTCATCCTTCTTGCGATATCGGATAAGGCATGGATCGGATGGGAAATTCCTTTCGAGAGAACGATGATCAGAATCACGCTTAAGATGATGGCTCCCATGCTCACCATTACAAAAAACTGGTTTGTTATGCTCGCACTTTCCCGAATGCTTTCCACAGCCGCACGCATGTAAAGATTGTTTCCATTTTTTAAAGTTCCCAGAAGAACCAGATACTCCGACTGCAGCCGTTCATCGGTCTGCCGAAGCAGCGTATAATCCTTTCCGGATGAAAGCACCTGCACACGGCTGCGGTCACTTCCATACAGCCAGTCCTCCATCTGCATCTGAAAACGCTGTGCACTGCTGTAGGAACTCCATATCAGGTTTCTGTCCTGATCTGCAATAAGCATATTGATATTTCCGTTTGCACAGATTCTCTCGAACTGCACATACGCATCATCACTGGAATCCCCCTGCTTTTCACAAATCAGCCTTACCTGGTCAAAACTGCTCTTTAACTCTTTTTCCTTATGAAAAATATAATATTTTTCCAAAAAAGTGGTATTAAAAAACCAGCACATCGCAACCGTTCCCGCAACAATGACAACCATCGTCAAAATCAGCTGCCACGTCAGGGAAGTCTTTTGTTTCTTTTCCATTTAGGACACCTCAAACTTGTAACCCATTCCCCATACGGTTTTTATATAACTTCCACATGCCCCGAGTTTATTTCTCAGTTTTTTTACATGTGTATCAATCGTCCGTGCATCCCCAAAATAGTCATAATTCCACACACTGTTTAAAATGCGTTCCCTCGAGAGGGCAATCCCCTGATTATTCATAAAATATTCCAGCAGTTCAAACTCCTTGAAACTGAGTTCTACCGGATTTCCCGAAATTTTCACCTCGTGTGCTGTCTTATCCAGAATAATCTCTCCTGCCGTCTTAAAATCGGCCGCATCACCGATCTTATTCGTCCGGCGCAAAATCGCTTCGACACGTGCCACAAGAATTTTCGGTGAAAACGGTTTGGTTATATATTCATCAACTCCAAGGTCAAATCCCATAAGTTCATCACTCTCATCACTTTTGGCCGTAAGCATGATGATCGGGACTTTGGATGTCTGACGGATTTCCCTGCAGACTTCCCAGCCGTTCATCTTTGGCATCATCACATCCAGAATCAGCAAAGCGATCGCTTTGTCTTTATAAAAAATATCCAGTGCTTCCTCTCCATCTGCTGCTTCTAAGACTTCATAGTTCTGCCGGGTCAAAAAATCCCGCACCAGCTTCCTCATCCGGCTCTCATCATCTACCACAAGGATCTTCACTTTTTCCATCTCTATTCTGCCTCCTGTTCCGTCAGTCTCAATTCCCTCTCCTCAAGCTGACTTTCCCGTTCATCCAGCTGTTTTTCCCAGATTTCGTATTTATCAATCACCTTATTTTCATAGTTTAAAATCGTCACATTATCTTCGCTGAGCCACGTAATCACAAGCATCCCAATGATGCCAAGTGCAAAAACAACTGTGAAAAATGTACTGATGTGAAACAGTTTCTGATAATCCCGGTTCTTCTTCCGGCGGTTTTTACTGACCACATGCTCTTTGTTTTTCTGTCTTTTTTTCTTCTGCTTTATTTCCTCTTTGCTTCTTTTTTCTTTCGAAACCATTCCTTCTGGTTCATACACCGTGATCGGAAGAATATCTTCTCTCCGGATATAGGGAATGGTATACAGATATTCCTGAAGCCTGTGCAAAAAATCATATCCGACCGGCGTGACAAAAATTTCTTTTAACACCAGTTTGTTATATAACGCCAGCACAATATCCGGATCATCCATTCTCGTATTTTTCCGGATATACCCGATGATCTCTACCTCATGTTTTGCTGTATGTTCCTGTTCTTTTGTTTCAAATGCGTAGCCTTCTACCTGATACATAACTTATCCTCTACCATTTATAAGCACTGCTGGCATCCCGTTCGGCGATTTCGCCATCCTGATATGCCTGAATCAGTTTTTTCAGTTCCTCAATGCGGATCATCATGCGCTTACCAACGTCTGTATCCCCCACCAGAATACGTTTATCCCGGTATTCCACTGCTTCCTGATGCGATACAATATCCAGTTCATCTCTTACCGCCTCGTTTGACCAGTCAAACGGTTCATGGGCAGAAAGCGTCAGTCCATAAGAATTGTACGTCAGTGTATATCCTGCAATTCCCGTTTTTCTCCGGTATGTTTTTGAAAATCCACCGTCGATCAGGATCAGTTTTCCATTACACTTGACCGGATTTTCGCCGGCAATGCGCTCTACCGGGACATGTCCATTGATGATATGCACAAAATCCCCCGTCAGCCCGAATTCTTTAAGTATATTATCTGCCGTTTCCTCTTTGTCAAACAAATGATAATACGCATTCTTACTCTCATGATGCATGGACTTGTCCGCAAGAAAATACCGCTCAAACGTTGCCATCTTACTCCGTCCGTACAAAGGAGAATCCGGTGCCGTCCAGATATACCACATGATATCCCTTCCTTTTTCCCTTTCTTTTTCATCCAGAGAGAAAAATGCCTTGCGGACATAGGATTCCAGCACATCATAGAGTGCTTTCCCGCTGTATTCCCTGCCATATACATTTACTTTCTTAAATGTCCCATCCGGATTCAGCGGCACACATCCATGATAAAGCAGATTTCCGTTGTAGACTTTATACATGCTGCCCCGTTTTAGCAGGAGCCGCACATGGCGCTGCAGTTTCTCACAGTGTATAAACGAGGTGCGCAGCCGGTTCATGACTTCCTGTTCCTCAGGTGTCAGATCATACGGATGTTCCGGATCAATGGTAGGAAAACTGGTATCCAGCATGTCATAGGTTTTTCCATCAATTTCCACTGTTTTGTTCTCGTAATTAATACGGTGCAGCAGACAGCGGTTTTCCATACCATACTCCGGCCATTTGTGGATCAGCTGTCCTTCCAGTTTAAACCTTATGATGGCAATTGCCTTATGCATTTTCCGGTTCATCAGCGTTTCTTTCTTGCTGCGTTCCTCATCCGTGGAATCTTTCAGTATAAACTGTCTGCACGGATCATCGCGGTAAGCATCCATGGCAAATGTTGCAAGCGGAACCATATTGATGCCATAACCATCCTCAATCAGATCCAGATTCCCATACCGGATACTTGTCCGGATCACAGATGCAATGCAGGCAAGCTGCCCGGCCGCTGCCCCCATCCATACCATATCGTGATTCCCCCACTGGATATCAAACGAATGATATTGTTCCAGCTGATCCATAATCCGGTCCGGTGACGGACCGCGGTCATACACATCCCCGAGAATATGCAGATGATCAATGACCAGCCTCTGCACCAGTTCCGCCAGTGCCACAATAAAATTATCTGCCTGCCCAAGTTCCAGAATGGTGTTGATAATTGCCTCGTAATAGGCCTCTTTATTCAAAACCTCCTGCTTTTCCGTAATCAGTTCCTCGATTACATACGCATAATCCTCCGGCAGTGCCTTACGCACTTTGGATCTGGTGTATTTGGAAGATACTGTCTTACACACCTCGATCAGCCGGTACAGTGTGATCTTATACCAATTCTCGATATCGTCCTCGGTCTGACGCACCAGCTCGATTTTTTTCTGTGGATAATAAATCAGTGTTGCCAGAGACATCTTATCTGCCGTACTTAGCGTATGCCCGAATACGTCATCAATCTTTTTGCGGACGGCTCCAGACCCGTTTCTCAATACGTGGGAAAATGCTTTAAATTCCCCATGTATATCCGACAAAAAATGTTCCGTGCCTTTTGGCAGATATAAAATAGACTGCAGATTGATAATTTCCGTAGATGCTTTTCCAATCGTCGGATACAGTTCTGCAAGCTGTTCATAATAATGTAACCGTTGTTTTTCCACTTATAATACCCCTTTTCATGAGCATACATCCGCTCATTATTCCTATGAAACAGTTTACCATAATTTCCTGCTTTTGTGCACTCGTTCACATAAAAAACAAAAAAAGAACTGTATGCCGGACGCATCAGTTCCCTTTTATGTATTTATCCTATACCTTTCGTCTTTCCCCTTTCTTTTTGTTTTGACTGAATTTGACTTTTTATTTACATATTGATTATATCTTTCCTATTTTCTCAATTCGGGGCTAAATTTTTTTATATTTCCGGCGACTTTTGTCGGTCAGGGGTCAGAAATGGTCCTTATCCGGAAACGCGATATGTCATTTGACCTTTTTAACGTTTATTATTATAATAAATTTGATATTTCATTCGGAGGTGATGGTTCATGCTGACACGCGAACAATTATCCAGAAATCTTGGAACAAATCTGGAAAGAGAGCGCTTTAAACTCGGCTATTCACAGCAGGATATGGCAAAAGCACTGGATATGTCCCTTTCCTCGTACAAAAGACTTGCCAATGGGGATACCGGAAAAGTCGATGTCTATACCGTATATAAGCTCAGCCAGCTTACCGGAAAGATGTTCTATGAATTATGTGGCGAATCCTCTGATTTATTCCAGACCTATGACCGCATGCGCAGTCTTTCGCCTACACAGTTACATTTTATTGAATCCCTTGTACAGTTTGAATTCGATTTTGCCAGAAATCTGGAAACGGTTCCAGCGGTTTCCCGCGAGGACTATACCACTATGATCATTCCAAGTGGAAACATGCACGATGGAATGGTGTATGATTCCTGTTCTCTCGAAAAAATCAATATTTCCGGATACCGCAAACGCTATGGAAACCAGATTGATTGTGCACTTCTTGTCACAAGTGATCATATGTCCCCTGTCTATCATGCAAATGATATTTTATTAATCGCGCGGGATCCCATACGTGATGGCGACACCGGTATTTTTATTAACAAAGTGACCGGTCTTCTTTACATCCGCCGCCTTCGCCAGACAGATCCCTGGCGCTTAGAACCTCTCACCTATTACGGACAGACGTTTTATATCGACAGTAATAACGCATCGGAGATGTCCCACTGGATTATCTTTGGTCACGTTATTTCCAAAACCCGTGGATAATTCTTATTCATGCACAACAAAAGACGCCATCAGATACTTCTGATGACGCCTAATGATTTTCACACTCCATTGGACTGCTCCTCACTTCATCTTTTGTTCTATATCCATTCTTCTTTTGTTTACCGAAATGACGTTCTGGACAAATCACCTTTTATCCGTTCCTCTTTGTCCGCTCTCTTTTGTACTCTGTCACTGGTTTCCATTCCCGAATGTTTATTCTTTCATCAAGTGAAGCCTGATGACCTGTGTTTGGTTGCTCCCTGCCAATGGCTTATGTTCCCTTTGGACTGTACCTCCTTACATTAGATTTCACGTCCAGGGCTTTCTCGTCACCCTTCGTGATGGCTGCTTGTTTTTTGTTGTCTTAAATATAACACGCATTTTACATTATGTCAACCTGTTTTTTTATTTCTTTTTATTTTTCCTTTACATTTCTCATAATTGTCTGTTTTATTATGTTTTTTCAGATAATTTATTTTTTTAAAAAAGAACGTGCTTTCGCACGCTCTCTTTTTGTATTTATGCCGGCATAGCCAGATAGTATCCCTGAAACAGATCCACTCCCAAAGACCGTAAAAAATCACACTCTTCTCTTGTCTCCACACCTTCCGCAAGCACCTGCATTCCTCTTTCATGGAAACTTTCCAGATATGTACGGACGTTCTCCTGTTTTCTGGCATCGTTGTTAATTCCACAGATCAGGGAGCGGTCCAGTTTTACGATATCCGGTGTATACAGATATACGGCATTCATATTGTTTTCACCCATGCCAAAATCATCCAGCGATACCTTCCAGTGCTTATTCTGGACCATCTCACTTTTTCTGACCCACTCGCGCAGGGAAACTTTCGGATACTCTAAAATCTCAATGATCCTTTTTCCTTTCTGGTTTCCAAAATAAGTATCAAATGCTTCTGCCTCATTCTCCGTAAAACTTTCCGACGGGAAAGAATTGATACAGAGATATTCCTGATATCCCCGCTCAATATACGCCTGTGTTGCACCAAAAAAAGTGGCAACTTCCAGTATATGCAGTTTCTCATCCCTGGCAAATTCATCAATCAGCTGCCCCACCGTCATCTTCTTTGGTCTCATCAACGCTTCATATGCATATATTCTCACACAATCTTTATAAAAGATCGGCTGGAACACATATTCAATCTCAAGTCCTTCTAAAGCTGCCTTCACTTCATTGTCCAGCGGTAATTTTTCATATGCTATCATAAATCTGCTCCAAATTTTTTACTTCTGTTTTTTATCTACTAATTTTTAAAAGAATGGATCGGAGCCGGAATACGTCCTGTACGGTTGATAAAGTCATCACAGGAGTATTTGTTTACCGGCATAACCGGGGCATATCCAAACAATCCTCCAAATTCCACTCTGTCTCCCACACCTTTTCCCACAGCCGGAATCAGACGTGCAGCGGTTGTCTTCTGGTTCACCATTCCGATTGCCATCTCGTCTGCAATCATTCCGGAAATGGTTGTTGCCTTTGTATCTCCCGGGATGGCGATCATATCCAGGCCTACCGAACATACACAGGTCATTGCCTCTAATTTTTCAAGGGAAATTGCGCCTGCCTCTACCGCGTTGATCATCCCCTGATCCTCGCTGACCGGAATAAAAGCACCACTTAAACCACCCACATAAGAAGAAGCCATCACGCCGCCCTTCTTTACCTGATCATTGAGCATGGCAAGTGCTGCAGTGGTTCCCGGTGCACCTGCATACTCCAGACCGCACTCACAGAGAATATCCGCAACACTGTCTCCGATTGCCGGAGTCGGTGCCAGGGAAAGATCCACGATACCAAACGGAATGTTTAACATCTTAGATGCCTCCTGTGCCACCAGCTGGCCGACACGGGTAACTTTAAATGCCGTCTTTTTGATCGTCTCACAGAGAACCTCAAAATTCTCTCCGCGTACTTTTTCCAGTGCATTTTTTACAACACCCGGTCCACTGACTCCGACATTGATGATCGCATCTGCCTCGGTCACTCCGTGGAAAGCTCCTGCCATAAACGGATTATCGTCCGGTGCATTGCAAAAGACCACCAGCTTCATGCAGTCGGCAGAATCGTTGTCCTTTGAAATTTCTGCCGTCTGAAGAATAATCTCGCCCATAAGCCGTACTGCATCCATGTTGATGCCCGTCTTGGTGGATGCCAGGTTTACGGAACTGCATACACGTTCAGTACTGTGCAGTGCCTGTGGAATGGAACGGATCAGAAGTTCATCCGCTTTCGTCATGCCTTTAGATACCAGTGCGGAATATCCGCCGATCAGATTGACGCCGACCGTCTTTGCTGCACGATCCATAGTTGCGGCGATTGTAGCAAAATCCTCCGGTGTCTTACAAGCCGAACCGCCCACCAGCGCAATTGGTGTCACAGAAATTCTCTTATTTACGATTGGAATGGAATAACTTTTTTCAATCTTTTCTCCGGTCGCTACCAGATCTTTTGCCACGGTTGTAATCTTGTTGTAAATATTCTGATTCAGACGATCCAGATCCGAATCAATACAGTCAAGAAGACTGATCCCGAGTGTGATGGTTCTCACATCCAGATTCTCCTTCTCGATCATTTCGTTGGTTTCCTGTACTTCCCAGCTGTTAATCATTCTTTGCTTCCTCCATGTTTTAGATACGATGCATTTTTTCAAAAATTTCTTCGCGCTGACATTTGATTGAAACGCCTATTTTTTCTCCCAATGCATCCATTTCTCCGGAAATCTCTGCAAAGTGCTTCTTTGCATCTGCCATATCCACAATCATCATCATATTAAAAAATCCAGAAACAATCGTCTGTGAAATATCAAGCACGTTTACGCCGTTGTCAGCAAGATAAGTACATACCTTTGCAATAATACCGACGGTATCTTTTCCTACTACTGTAATGATTGCTTTGTCCATTGTTTTTTCCATAATATAAACTCTCCTTTTTACTCTGCACGAATTACAGGCGAAACCGCATTTCTTTTTGCCACATACATCGGGAAATCATCCGCTTTGTACGGATTATCCCCCATCGTAACTTCCAGACGCACTGCTTCATACGCCAGTTCCTCGTAATTATTTTCCTTGCTTAAATGGCCCAGTACCACTGTGCCGAATTTATCATGAAGAAGTTCACAGAGCAGCTGGCCGCTCCGCTCATTCGACAGATGTCCCCTGTTTCCCATAATCCTGCGTTTCAGCGGATAAGGGTATACGCCCGTTTCGAGCATATGAATATCATGATTTGCCTCCAGCAGCAAAGTATCAAGTCCCTGCAGCTGCTGCACAATCTCATCATCATAATTTCCCAGATCGGTTACTACCGCAAAGGTACGGTTTCCTTTTTTTATCCGGTATGCCACAGGATCCGCCGCATCATGTGAGATATGGATCGGGGTAATCGTCAGGTCTCCGATTATAAAATCTTCCTGCGGAACAATTTCATGAAATAATTCCGGGTCGATCTTTCCCACAGACGGCGTGTTCTTAATGGCTTCAATGGTTCCTGCCGTCGCATACATCGGCAGCCCATATCTTCTTGCCATAACACCAAGTCCCGCGATATGATCCAGATGTTCATGTGTAACCAGAATCCCATCCATATCCTGACTCTTTAAATCCACCTCGTTTAATCCATTCTCAATCCGCTTTCCGCTGATCCCCGCATCAATTAACACATGGTGGTTGTCCGAGCCTACACAGATACAGTTTCCACTGCTGCCACTTGCAATACTGCATAATTCTAACATACTATTTCTCTTTCCAGTAAATTTCTACCCGGTCTCCATTATTAAGCGGCTGGGAAAATTCAGCTTCCATGCCATTTACAAGCGTTGCAATTGCACGTCCGTTTCCGGCGTTGAGATCAAACGTGATCCGGTCAAAAACATCCACAAATATGTAATCTTCTTTTCCCGTAAGTTCCACCGCCTCGCCATTTACCGTGACAACACAGACCGTATCTTTTTTCTCCGACTCAGCCGCCCTGGTCTCCCCGGAGGTTTCCGGAGTCATTTCTTCCCGCGATATTTCCGCGGAATCTGTAACCCCCTCTGTTGCATTATACCGATTCTCACTCTCTGACGCAACCCCGAAGCTTAACGGTGTCCAGTCAATGGAGAAATTTTCGTATACCAGGGTCTCCATCCCCGCTTCCCTGTTATTGACCAGAATTTCACTGTCCGGGTCAATTTCCACGTCCATAAATTCTGCAATCTGTGCAACGGTATAAAAATTCCGTGTCTCGATGGAATCTCCCTCCTGAATTTCATAGGAATCCGGTTCAAGGCTTCCGTTTACCTCGACAAATTTCGGACATACCACGTTCTGTCCATTGATCACAAACGAAATCACGGACTCGTGATACTCCGGAAGCTGTCCGATGGTATACACCGCATTATCTCCTGCCGTTGATGGCTCAATCGTAATATCGGAATTTGGCTCCAGCGGTGTGTTGATATTTGCCGGTTGGCCATTCATCGTCACTATGGCGGCCTCCCCAGCCTCTCCTCTTGCGATTCTTGCGCCTCCATTCACGGTGAAATTGATCGGCATTCCGCGTTTCGGAAACAGCTGATCATTCGGAAATCCCGCCTGCATTGCCGCATCCACAATGGTAAGTCTGTTATTATCATATAGTTTCAGGCGTTCTCCGTTGAAGCGGACCATAATAAAATTATTTTTCTGTTCATAATAATTCAGGCAGATTCCAATCGGTGTGACAAGCAGCGGATCTTTTTTGATATCTTCCTGCTCAAATGTCACTTCTTTAAGCACTTCTTCGCCTCTTAATGCCACACGCTCCGTCGGCAGATCCAGATGCCCGGCAAGTTTTTCCGTAAATCCGTGAATCTTTCCGCCACCACCGACAACAAAGCAGGCGCTTACGGTTTTATCCCCATTCAGTTCCTTGATCTTTGCAGCCACCTCGGAAGTAATCTTCTCCACCGTCGGGGCAACCAGCTCCCAGATCTCCTTGGATGGAATTGTATGGGAAATACTCATAATATCCTCATATGTCACTTCATCCTCACTCGAAGATGCCAGTTTCATTTTCTCTGCAGTCTGAAAATCAACCAGATACTGCTGCACGATCAGCTCGGTCAGTTCATCCCCTGCATATGGAATCATACCATAAGCTATGATACTTCCCTCTCTTGTGATGGAAATATCCGATGTTCCCGCTCCGACATCGACCAGCGCAATATTTAACATCCGGAAATTTTCAGGGATTGCCACATTGATCGCCGCAATTGGCTCCAGTGTCATATTGGCAACTGTCATTTTAGCCTGGCCGACTGCGGAATACAGCCCGTCCACAACATCTTCCGGCAAAAATGTTACGATAATGTCCTCACCGATTTTATTTGCTTTATGTCCTTCAATACTGATAAATACTTCTTCGTTTAAATAATATTTCACAACCGAATATCCGACACAGTAAAACTTATATTTTGTGTCATTCTGTTCCCGCAAAATATCCTGTGCCTGCTCTACCCCCAGAAGATTTAATGTGTGGATATCTTCTCCTGTGACGACCGACTCCTCCGCATACTCATACTCCACATGCGTAGTGACGGTTTTTAACACACGGCCGGCGGCTGCAATACACACTTCCGAAAGCGGTGCATCCAGCTGCGCCTCCAGCTCTGCTTTTACAGCAGAAATCGTACGCGCCACTTTTCCAATATCATGAATCTGTCCATCCAGCATGGACCGTGTCTCATGCTGTCTGACATACTGTGCCTCTACAATAAAGGCTCCATCTTCTGTCCGGTGTCCGACCGTTCCCACCACATTGCGGGTTCCTATATCCAAACCAAATACGTTATTCATATGCTTCTCTCCTCAGCGCTTCCTCTGTCTGTGTCAGTGTTTCTTCCAGTGTCCCGTTATTATCTATTACCACCCGGCAGTGTCTGCGGTATTCCTCCTCACTCAGCTGGCTGGCAAACATCCGGTCCACATGTGCATCGGAATACCCTCTTGATGCCTTCAGACGAGCTCTCCGGTTTTCTTCTGTAGTATAAATATACCAGAGTTCATCACAGATTTCATCATAATGTTCCTCGATCAGAAGTGCAGCTTCCAAAACCAGCAGAAAAAGTTTTCCAGCCCGTTCCTCTGTCTCTTTCTGCTGCAGAACATATTCCCGGACCGCCGGATGTACAATGGCATTCAGTTCTTCTCTTTTCCGGTCATCGGAAAAGATGACAGCTGCAAGCTGCGCACGGTCAAACGATCCGTCCGGCTGGTAAATATCGTCCCCGGCAAATTTTTCTTTTAACTTTTGAAAACATTCCGTCCCCGGCTGCATCAGATCATGTGCAATCTCATCTGCCAGCATAACCCTGATACCCGGCTTTGACGCAAGATGTGCGAGTATGGCAGATTTTCCTGCTCCCACCCCTCCTGTAATTCCAATAAACCGCATTCCATCACCTCCCGGGTCTGTTCCTTTTCGTATATTTTTCTTAATGAGCCTCATACCAGTCCTGTCCGCATGCCGTACCGACGGCAAGTTCCACTTTCAGATCGGCTGCTTTTTGCATTTCTTCTTCCAAAAGTGCAATGACCTTTTCCTTTTCTTCCTCCGCAGTCTCAATCAACAGCTCATCATGTACCTGCAAAATCAGACGCGAACGGAAATGTTCCCGGATCAGACGGTCATGTACCCGGATCATGGCAATTTTGATAATATCCGCCGCCGTTCCCTGAATCGGGGCATTCATGGCGACACGCTCGCCAGACTGTCTTGTCATAAAATTACCCGATGACAGCTCCGGAATCGGACGGATGCGTCCAAACAAAGTTCTTGTATATCCCTTTTCCTTTGCCTGTGCTACGGTGTTGTCCAGAAATTCTTTGATCTTCGGATATGTTTCAAAATAGCTGTCGATAAATCCCTGCGCTTCTTTGGTTCCTATATTTAAATCCTGACTCAGTCCATAGGCACTGATGCCGTATACAATTCCAAAGTTTACAGCCTTGGCATTTCTTCTCTGTAAGTCTGTCACTTCATTAAATGGTACATGAAATACTTTGGATGCCGTACTTCGATGAATGTCCTGATTTTCGCGGAACGCCTCAATCAGCTGCTCATCACCGGACATATGTGCCAAAAGCCGCAATTCAATCTGTGAATAATCGGAATCGACAAACAAATCTCCCGGCATTGGATGAAATACTTTTCTTATCATCTTTCCAAGTTCCATCCGGATCGGGATATTCTGCAGATTCGGATCTGTACTGCTCAATCGCCCGGTTGCCGTGATCGTCTGATGGAACGTTGTATGGATTTTTCCGGTTGCATCAATAAAGTTTGACAGACCATCTGCATAGGTAGATTTGAGTTTGGAAAGTTTCCGGTATTCCAAAATATCTGCAACAATCGGATAATCTCCGGCAAGTTTTTCCAAGACTTCTGCAGAAGTCGAAAAACCGGTCTTTGTCTTTTTTCCATTCGGAAGCTGCATCTTTTCGAAAAGAATCACGCCGAGCTGTTTCGGAGAATTTATGTTAAACGTCTCTCCCGCTTCCTCATAAATTTTCTGTTCCAGTTCCCCGATGGAAACCGACAGTTTCTGACCATACTCTTTTAATGCATTGGCATCGATACAGATTCCATCCTGTTCCATATCCGATAAGACAAACACCAGAGGCATCTCGATTTCGCGCATCAGCTGCTCCATCCCATGTTCCTTAAGTCCTTCCTTAAGAACTGCGGCTGATTTCCATGTAATATAAGATTCCCAGCAGGCATACCGGAGCACATCCGCTTCCTTTTCCGTGATGACATCCCCCGGCATCTGTTTGCCAAGCAGATCTGTTCTCGACGGAATCATCAGTCCCAGATAGTCTTTTGCAATATCCTCGTATGGATACGCTCCCTTGAGTGGATTGAGCAGGTATGCTGCAATCGTACGGTCAAAAAAACGGGTTCTCATTTCTTCCGGTACATCGTGCAGATCAAAAGCAGCCAGCGCCGGCTTTAACTCTGCCGCATACAGTTCCTGTCGTTCCAGCAGATCCTGTTTTATTTTTTCTGCCGGAAGTTCCTGTGAAGCCACCATAAGATAATTGTCTTCTTCCGAAAACGAAATGGCAAGCCCGGCAAATTTCTGTTCCTCTGCGGTATCAAACAGGGAAAGCTGCTGGTTTTGTACTCCCTGCTCCACCACATAAAAGCCTGCCGCTTTTCCCTCGGCTTTTTTCCAGATCCGGTCTGCCGTCTTCTGATCCTTTACGATCTGAAAACTTTCTTCCGCATGGTTTTTTGGTGCGTCCACGGTAAACCGGTTCAAAAGATTTTTAAATTCAAGTCTCTTACACAGCAAATAGGCTTCCTCTGTATACAGAGAAGCCTTTCCGTCTATCTTTGCATTGGCAAAATCATAATCCACCGGAACATCTGTGATGATGGTTGCAAGTTCTTTGCTCATCACTGCCTGATCCCAGTATTCTACAATATTTTTGGATGCACGCGGTGGCTTTACCACATCCGCATGTGCATGAACTTCCTCAATGCATCCATACTGTCCGATCAGCGCAGTCGCTGTTTTTTCTCCAATTCCCGGCACACCCGGAATATTGTCTGCCGTATCCCCCATCAGGGCTTTTACGTCGATAAATTCCTTCGGTGTCACCTGATACCGTTCTTTGACATCTGCCGCCAGATAATCTTCAATCTCTGTTCCGGTACGCTTCGTCTTTGGAATACGGATCCTGACATGATCCGTAGCAAGCTGCAGCAGATCGCGGTCCCCGGATACGACAGAAACTTCCATTCCGGCACGCTCTCCCATTCCGGCAAGTGTACCGAGAAGATCATCGGCTTCGTATCCTTCCATCTCAATGGTACAGACCCCCATCGCCGCAAGCATTTCTTTCATCAGCGGAACCTGCTGCCGCAGGGCATCATCCATCGGTTTTCGTGTTCCCTTATATGCCTCATACATTTTATGACGAAAAGTTGGTGCATGAACATCAAATGCAACCGTCAGATAATCCGGCTGTTCCTCCTCTAATATTTTAAAAAGAATATTCAAGAATCCGTACACGGCATTGGTATGCAGACCTTCGGAATTTGTCAGATCCGGCAGTCCAAAAAATGCACGGTTTAATATGCTGTGTCCATCAATCAGCACCAGCTTTTCACTCATTACTTTACATTTCCTTCCCGGCCACGGTTTATATTGCCCGTGTTGCCTCCTTCAGCCATGCCAGTTCCTCTCCCTGCAGATACGGGGAAACAACTTTGTATACATTGGCATGGTAATCATTCAGACGTTTCTTTTCAACCTCCGTCATCTGTTTCGGATCGATAGCATCCAGATCAAACGGAACATAGGTCAGATTTTCAAAATACATAAACTGACCATATTCATTTTTTTCGCCTTTTTGGCATACTAATTCGTTTTCCAGACGTATTCCGTATTTTCCTTCGATATAAATTCCCGGTTCATCCGTAGTTACCATTCCTTCTTCAAAAACAGCTCCTCCCGGACGATCTTCAGTTCCTTTATAGCGGAATGCATTCGGTCCTTCATGCACATTGAGCACATATCCCACACCGTGTCCGGTCCCGTGTTTAAAGTCAAGTCCGGCTTCCCAGAACGGTTCACGCGCGATAATATCAAGGTTCATCCCGCTGCATCCATACAGGAAACGGGCATTTGCCAGATTCATATTGGATCTGCATACACGGGTAAAATCCGCTTTCATCTCTTCTGTCACCGGTCCGAGTGCAAATGTTCTCGTAATATCTGTCGTACCTTCCAGATAATGTCCTCCGGAATCCACCAGAAGAAGTCCCTCCGGTTTCAGTGGAACATCACTTTCCGGTGTTGCTGCATAATGTACGATTGCTCCATGATCCGCATACCCGCAGATCGTATCAAAGCTCAAATCCAGCAGACCTTCCTGTTCTCTGCGGAGACTCTCCAGATAATCCGATGCGGAAATTTCCGTCATTGGAATTTTCCCCACATTTTTCTTCAGCCAGTACATGAATCTGCACATTGCCACTGCATCTTTTACATGGGCTTTTCTCGTATTGGAAATCTCTGTCTCATTTTTGACAGCTTTCATCTCCAGCGTCGGATCTTCTGCATCTATCATCTGTGCAGACTCCGGCAGATTATTACAGATTTTTGTATTAACCACAGCGCGATTAAGCAGAATCGTCTGATTCTCCAGTGTTTTTACATACTCATAAAATGCCTCATACGGACGCGTGGTAATTCCATTCTTCTGCAGATATTCCCGCAGGATATCATCGACAACTTCTTCCTGCAGGAACCAGATGCACTGTTCCTGTGTCAATGCCAGGTAGGAAAGAACAACCGGTACATAACTGATATCATTTCCACGTACATTCAAAAGCCACGCAATATCATACAAAGAAGCCAGCAAATGCACCTCTGCACCTTTTTCCTTCATTTTTTCACGGACTGCGGCAAGCTTATCTTTTGTACTTCTTCCACTGTATGCTTCATCCAGAATCCACACAGGTTCTTTGGACATCGGCGGACGATCTTTCCAGATCTGTCCGATCAGATCCTCCTGTACATAAAGTTTTCCGTGTTTTTTTTCTGCGATCTGCTGCAGTTTTGCGCCCCATCTTCCATTGACAACCCTTCCGTCAAATCCGATGGTCCCGCCCTCTTTCAGCGTCTGTTCCACATATTCATCAACCGTAGGAACATGTTCCTCTCCCATACGGTACAGTGTCACAGTTGTTCCTTCTAACTGTTTTGCCGCCTGCACAAAATATCTTCCGTCTGTCCACAGTCCGGCCTTAGTCCGTGTAATCACTGCTGTTCCGGCCGAACCGGTAAATCCAGTAATAAATCTTCTTGCTTTAAAATATTCTCCAACATACTCCGATTCATGAAAATCAGCGGTTGGCACAATATAAACTGCAATGTCCCTTTTTTCCATTTCCTGTCTGAGCGCAGCAAGTCTTTCCGGTATCATTGCATGTCCTCCTTCATCTCAAAAAATTTCGTATCAAGTTCCGGATAAGAACGTTTCAGGGAAATCGGTTTTCCGGAACGGTTCAAAAAGCAGTGGCTGCTTCTCGCCGTCGTCCGCAGTTCTCCGGTTTCCTTGTCCGTCATCACATACTCGACTTCCATCTTAATTCCGTTATATTTCACCAGCTTCGTCTGAATCACAACGGTATCATCAAAATGTACCATACTGTGATACTCTACCGCAATGGATAAAACTGGACTGATAATTTCCATTTCTTCCATCTGTTTATAGCTCAGCCCCATCTGATCCATCAGATCCATTCTCGCTTCTTCCATCCATTTCACATAATTGCTGTGATGAATTATGCCCATCTGATCCGTTTCGTAATATTTTGCATGATGTTCATACGGGCGTAATTTTATACCGGTCTGTTGTCCGGCAACCTGTATCTCGTTTCTCATATCAGACACCTCCTGTACAGAAACTTAACATCTATATTATGCCACAAGCAGACCAGAAATTCAATGAAGTTTCATGGTTTCCCGGTGGTGTTCCGGCACTGCATGAACCGTAACGTTTACTGTTCCTCATACACCTCTTCATAATCGCTCTCATCTGCAAATAAAACATACTTTCCGTCCAGATATCCCATATATCCGTTTTCTACCACATATCCCTTCATATTTTGTCTTCTTCCTTCCTTTTATTTCCCGTTCTTTTTGGTTGAAGACAGTATCTCATATTCAGTGTCCGATAAATGGTACACAAAATCCCCCGGAAATTTCCGGGGGATGAAAAACTACTTATTTTTCTTTTCTTTTTTTGTCGGTGGAATACTGTATTTGCGTGCATACGAATCAAAGCACTCCAGATAAGCATCGTCTTTCATGTGACGGACGCTCTTTAAATACTCATGGGTATCAAATTCCGAAGTCTCCGTCTCAATCATTGCTACCGCAACATTGGAACAGTGCGCTGCGATTCTTTCCAGATTCGTCAGCAGATCATTAAACGCAAATCCCTGCCGGAATTCACATTTTCCTTCCCGCAGTCTGGTTACATGCCGGTTTTTGAGATCATTGCACAAAATTCCGATCAGTTCCCGCAAAGGCTCGATTTTTGCAGCCAGCTCCAGATCATCCTCGCAGAAAGCATCGACTGTCAGATCGACAATCTCCCTGACTGCTGCCTCAAGCACGGAAAGTTCCTTCTGTGCCGACTCAGAAAACGTAATCTTCTTTTCCGAAATTTCATTTGCAACTTTAGAAATATTGACTGCATGATCTCCCAGACGTTCAAAATCGCTGATCGTGTGCAGGAATTTGGACACCTGCTGCATCTGGACGGTAGACATCTCCTGTCCGGTCAGCTGCATAAGATATGTGCCAAGCTTGTCCTCGTATTTGTCAATCAGGTTTTCTTTTTCCTGTACTTTATTGTACTTATCCTGTGAATAATCTCCTAACAGCGAAAGTGCACGGTTAATGTTCTTGCGTGCCTTCTTTGCCATGCCGTTGACCGCCGTATGGCTCTGTCCGATGGCAAGTGCCGGATATGCCAGAAATCGTTCTTCGAGGAGATCGAAATCTGCCTGCTCTTCCAGATCCTCCGGATCGTCTTTGATCAGACGGAATACCAGTTTCTCAATCAGATTAATGCACGGAAGCAAAATCATGATTGTTGCCAGACGGAAAATAGAGTTCATCATGGCGATCTTGATCGGGCTCATCGTCATATTCAAAAACTTAAAGTGTACAAAAGCATTGACACTGTAAAAGACAATCGACCAGAAAATCATACCGAACAGATCGTTCAGCAGATAAATCAGGGCTGTACGTTTTCCGTTTTTATTTGTACCGATGGAAGAAAGCAGTACCGGGCAGGCCGCTCCTACTCCAATTCCCATCGTAATCGGAAGTGCTGCCGCAAAACTGATACTTCCGGTCACGGACAATGCCTGCAGAATACCAACGGATGCGGAAGCACTCTGTAAAACTGCAGTAAACGCAATTCCCACAATAATTCCCATAAACGGATTTTCAAACTTTGTGAGAAGATTGACGAAATGCGGGTTATCTTTCAATGGGGAAACTGCCCCGCTCATCGTCTGCATTCCTACCATGAGGATTGCAAAACCAAGCATGATATCTCCCACATTTTTGTAGTTTGCCTTTTTGACAAACATCTTAAAAATAATACCGATAATCGCAACAACGGCAGAAATGGTTGCCGTGGACAACAACTGTGCGATACCGCTGGACCCATCAATATAGGAAAGACAAAGAATCCATCCGGTAACACTCGTACCGATATTTGCTCCCATGATAATTCCAATCGCCTGTGCGACTTTCATCATTCCCGAATTTACGAATCCGACAACCATGACGGTCGTTGCGGAAGATGACTGAATAATCGCTGTAACTATCGTTCCAAGAAGTACACCTTTGATCGGTGTATTTGTGAGCTTATACAATACAAGCTCCAGTTGGTTTCCTGCCACACGTTTGAGTCCGTCTCCCATCAGAGACATTCCATAAAGAAATAGTGCAACACCACTCAGAAGTGTCAGGACAATCATTATGCCATTCATATCTGTTTCCTTTTCTTGTTCTTCTTTTTTTTACATGCTTCGATTTATTATAAAACACTTCTCATGGTTTTTACAATCACTTTACTCAAATTTTATGTTTTTATTTTTGAAACAGACTCCGGATCATATCAAACAGCTTTTCAAAAAAGGCTGCTATCTTCTGTCCGACATTCTTGTCCGCAAGCTGATTCTGCAGCTGGGAAGCCCATGCAGATGCCTGATTTTTAATGGAATCCCAGTTCAGGTCCAGTCCCTGCAGTTTTTTCATCAGACCAAGAAGTTTCTGCTTGTTATCATCCGATAACTTCAGATCATATTTATCCGCAAGTTTTTCAATCGCCTGTTCAATCTCCTCCGGCGTTTTGATCTTTCCACTGGCAATCTGCCCTTTCAGATCTGCAATCATCGCCTCCACATCATTGGAATCGCCGTCAATGCTCTGCTCAAGATCTCCGGTTGTGACAAGTTCATCCATTGCAGCATCCACAACCGATTCATCCAGTTCCTTTCCGGTCAGTTTTTCATATGCCTCAAACGTTCCGACCAGTGCTGCCGTCCCGGAAAGCGGAAACGGTCCCGCAACAATCACATTGGCATCTTCCACCCCTGCAGTGGCAAGTGCGTTCTTGTACATGCCCGCCGTACAGTAATTAATGTTGTATGTGGATACCTTCAACCCGTTACCGGAATCTGCCAGGGAAACCAGCACGGAAGAAAGCGCTTTCGTTCCGATCTGTTTTTTCGGAACATAAGAATCCAGATACTGATGTTCTTCTGCATTGCTCACATAAACCACATCATATTTATCAAAATCCGCCGCTTCGATCCCCATATAAGATAACACGGTATGCTGCTGGTCTGCAGTCAGATCCGCTCCGAGCGCCAGATATGGCTTATCGTCCAGTGTAATTTCCACATCATCCCCGTTATCTTCCTGTGCATCCTCTGCCTCTGTCGCATACACCGGTGCCGGAACTGCTGCACTTCCAAGAACCATGCCTGCCACAAGAATACCTGCCATATATTTTTTCAAACCTTTCATTTTTACCTCCATTCATAATCCAGAACAAATGTATTTCCCTGCACATGTGCTTTTGCCATGGCCCCGGTAACAACCGGCATCATAGGAGCCATGTGTCCGATGTCCAGATCCATGATCACCGGAACCTGATACTCTGCCAGCAGATCAGTTACTGCCCGGTAATGATCAATCCCGAATGCTTCTTCTCCGAAACACACTGGCCGTCCGATCAGAAATCCCTTCACATGCGAAAACCATCCGGCCTCTTTCATCTGCCAGATGGCACGGCGGATGGACATCACATGCAGATCACAGGCTTCCAGAAACCAGAGAAATCCATCCTCTTTATACCGCTCCTGAAATTCTTTTACGTGATCAAAGCGCGTACCGAGAAGGTTTACCAGACAATCCATACATCCGCCGATCAGTCTTCCCTCCATTGTAACATTTTCGGCTCCCTGTGGAAATACTTTCAGTTCCACAGGCTCCGTCACATGATACGGCGCCAGCGGATGTTCTTCATCTTTGACAGATTCTTTCTCCCACAGATCATAATTATGCACACGGGTAATCTTTCCGCAGAGCAGATCCAGTGCGTCCTGCACGGCCGGATGCCACGGTTCCATTCCAAACGCGGCTGCGCACGGTCCGTAAACAGCTGCCGTATCCGCAATCGTTGCAGATAAGAACGTAAAATTGGTATTATCGGAAAACCCCATATACCACTTTGGCTTCGCCTGCGCAATCCCTGCGAAATCAATATACGGAACAACTTCACACATCAGCTCCCCGCCACCGCAGGAAATAATGACGTCATTTTCGGTTCCGCAATAGCTTTCATTCAGTTCTTTGCCACATAATGCCGGGTCGTTGCTGATCCCGATTCCCTTATCCACCAGACAATTCGGCCCCATCTGTGTATGATATCCCATCTGCCCAAACCGTTCTCTTGCATGTGCAAATGCTGTATAATAAGGTTCTGTCGCACAGCCGAATGATGGCGCAACAAATCCGATCGTTCCATGTTCTTTTAAAAATTCCGGAAATCTCATATTCACTCTCCTTTTTCGTTTCAGGCTTTTCCTGTTTCCTCATTATATAAGAAAAAAGACCGCAGTGCAATCCACTGACGGTCTCTCATACACAGTAACAACAAATATTTATCCCGCATACTGCGCAAACTGATAACGGAATTTCTGTAAAAAATACAGATAGTAGGATTTCATATTAAACCACAGGGAAAAATCCTTGCGATAATGAAATTTTGTAACATATAAAATTCCCTGACGATTGCACCATATATAAATATCATTCAGCCCAAGCCGCTTGATTCCGCGGATATTGCGCAGAAAGGTCTCAATTTTTGATAACTCTCCCTCATCACGGGCATACAGATGAAAAATGGTATTCGGGCATTCGATCAGAATATGTCCTGCCGGCTTTTCTGCCATATCATATACCTCCCTGATTACTCCTCTTATATGTATCTATGGTACTACAATATCTGTCAAAAAACCAGTCAATTTTACACATTTTTCCAATTATTTCACACGCCTTCTGCATTTGAAAAATCCGGAATAAAACTTTCTTTTGCCACCCCCGGCTCCTGAATGAAAGCCTGGGTAATTCCAAGCGCAATCGCAGCGTCCACATAGCGGTCATATGTGCGCCGGCTCACCCGGTGCGCAAGTTCCGGATAATCTCTGACATGTTCTAGCGGCGTGTACTGGCTCATCAGACTCACATAGATTTTGTTCTGGTATGTTTCATATAAATACCGGACAATGTTTCTGGCATCTTTCAGACATCCGGGCAAAAGCAGCTGGCGCACAATCACCCCCCTCTTCATCACAGCTCCCTCGCAGGCTTCCTCTGGCACGTCTTCGCCTCTTTTTTCTTCCCACGCAAACACCGGCCGGGGCTGCTGACGCACCATCTCTGCAATTGCAGCCTTTGCTGTCTGCGGATAATCCGGTGCATGGGAATATTTTGCCGCAAGAAACGGGTCCATATACTTAAAATCCGGAAGATAAATATCCACAATTCCTTCCAGTGCCTTGATGGTATCCACATTCTCATAGCTTCCCGTATTGTATACAATAGGAACCGCAAGTCCCTGCCGTCTCGCCTGTTCTACCGCCCGGATGATATGCGGCACATACTGCCCCGGTGTAACCAGATTGATATTGTTCGCCCCCTGTTCCTGCAATTCCAGAAAAATCTCCACCAGCCGTTCCGGTGTGATTTCTTTTCCCGCAGTCCCCTGTGCAATCGACTCATTCTGACAAAACACACAGTGCAGGGCACAGCCGGAAAAAAAGACGGCTCCCGAACCTTTTGTTCCGCTGATACACGGTTCTTCCCAGAAATGCAGAGCCGCCCGTGCTACCTTTAATGTCTCTGTCACCCCACAGATTCCAGTTTTTCCCTTACTGCGCTGCGCCCCGCATGTGCGCGGACACAGCATGCAATTGTCATAGAAATTATGATTTTTCATTTGTTTCACTTGCGATTCCTTTCCAAAACCTCTACAATGAAGTACACATACATTATATCATTTTAAGGAGCTACATATGAATCAGTCAAACTGTATGGTCGCACAGTCAGGCGGCCCAACCGCAGCAATCAACGCCAGTCTCGCCGGAGTCATCTCCGGAATAAAAAAGTCCGGCAAGTACGACACCTGCTACGGGGCAATCAATGGAATCCTCGGTATTTTAAATGAGCGTTATCTGAATCTTTCCCAGATGATCCCGGATGAGGAAACCCTTAACCGGTTAAAAGTTACACCGGCCATGTATTTAGGTTCCTGCCGGCACAAACTTCCGGACTACAAAGATGACGACTCTGCTTATGTATTCATCTTCAACCAGTTTGCAAAATTAAACATCAAAGCCTTTTTCTATATCGGTGGCAATGACTCCATGGATACTGTACTTAAATTATCCGATTATGCCGCCAAAATCAAGAGCGACATCCGGATTATCGGAGTTCCAAAGACCATTGACAACGATCTATGCATGATCGACCACACACCCGGATTCGGTTCTGCCGCCAAATACATTGCATCCACAATGCTGGAAATTGCACACGATACGTTTATTTACGCGGTAAAAAGCGTCACTATCGTAGAAATTATGGGGCGCGATGCCGGATGGCTCACTGCTGCCAGCGCCCTGGCGCGAAATGACTACAACACTGCCCCGCATTTTATTTATCTCCCGGAAGTTGCATTTGACAAAGAGCAGTTTCTGACCGATATCCGGAACAAATTAAAAACATTAAACAATGTGATTGTTGCCGTATCCGAGGGAATCCGTGACAAAAACGGAGACTACATCACAGCTTCCAACGCAGTGGCTGACCAGTTCGGACACCAGCAGCTCTCCGGAGCCGGAAAAGCACTTGAATTTCTGGTCAAGGAAAACATCGGCGTCAAAGTCCGTTCCATAGAAATCAATGTATTGCAGCGCTGTGCCTCCCATCTGGCATCTGCTACCGATCAGTCAGAGGCATTTGCACTCGGAGAACATGCTGTTTTGCTCGCTGAGGAAGGTGTAACCGCCTCCATGGTAACCCTGACGCGCACCTCAAATACCCCATATGCGGTAGCCTATGACCATGCCCCGATCCGCGGCATTGCCAATGAGGCAAAATCCATCCCGCGTGAATGGATCAATGCACACGGAAACGATATCCGTCAGGAGCTTTACAACTATCTTTACCCGTTAATCCAGGGAGAGGTTTCTCTCACCTATCAAAACGGTGTACCGGTGTATATGCCGGTTCCTCATTTAAAACCAGATCACGTCTCATAAAAAGGAGAGTTTTATGGCAAAACGAACAACCTCTTTGAGGGTACTCCGCGGCATTCTCTGCGGTACAGGTGCAGCTGTCATCGGCGTCTATGCAGGTTTTTGTGTTTATTACCACGGGCATTATTTCCCCCATACAACCATCGGTGGGATTTCCTGTGGCAACCAGACTGCGGATGATCTGGAAGCAAAAAACATTGCTTCCGCGCAAAATTACCAGCTGCACATAACGGATCGCAAAGGGAACAAATACACACTTTCCGGAAGTGACTTTTCCTATACTTACAAACGTTCCGGTGAAGAACAATCGCTTGTAAAACAGCAGAAAATCCTGTTGTGGCCGGTTGCCCTGTTTCAAAAACACCAAATAGATCTGAACCGTTCTTTTCACTACAATGAAACTGCATTAAACCAGCTGACCGATGCGCTGGCTATCTTTGATCCTTCCTATATCGAAGCACCGGAGAATGCACATCTGCGTATTACGGATGATGATTATACCATCGTAAATGAGACACCAGGAAATACCCCCATCCGCAATGAGATCATAAAGGAAATCCAAAAAGCCATAGACGATCAGGAAACTACACTCACGCTTTCCGATGCCTGCTACGAAAAACCGTCCGTAACGGCAGATGACCAGCAGATTGCAGATACGGTTTCACAGCTTGACCGGTATATGGCCGCAACCGTCACCTACGAAATCAAAGGAGCTGACGAAGGGCTGGATAAAGCCGGTATCCTGTCTTTACTTGACCTCAAAAAAGACGGCTCGGTTTCCATCAATGATACCCGGTTGACTTCCTATGTCCAGCATCTGGCAAGTACTTACAACACCTATGGGGATGTACGGAAATTCAAGACAAGCAAAGGGGACACCGTAAAAATCGGCGGTGGCGATTACGGCTGGGTAATTGACAAATCCAAAGAAAAAAAAGAGCTCTTAAAAGACTTAAAAGGTGGAAAACCTGTAAAACGGGAACCTGTCTATGAACAGCGCGCCATGCAGAGCGGACTGGATGATATCGGCAATACTTATGTGGAAATTGACTATACCAGCCAGCATCTCTGGTATTACAAGGACGGATCACTTGTCACAGACACCGGCATTGTTTCGGGAAACATCAGCCGCGGAAACGGCTCACCGGATGGCATCTTTAAGATTGCATACAAACAGAAAGATGCCACACTTGTCGGCGAAAATTATGCGTCTAATGTCAGATATTTCATGCCGTTTGCCTACAATGTCGGCATCCACGATGCAAGCTGGCGCAGCACGTTTGGCAAAGAGATCTACAAAACTTCCGGTTCTCACGGCTGTATCAATGTGCCTCCGAAAAAGGCAAAAAAACTGTTTCAGACTCTACAGGTCGGCACTCCGGTAATTGCCTATTACCGGGAACCGGTTACGCTGACGGCAGAAAACACACGCATCTCCAATGCATACTCTTATAAAGCCGAAACCGGGCTTTAACCCTGATCAAACTGACTGTTATACAGCGTTGCATAAAAGCCGTTCTGTGCCAGCAGGGTATCATGATTTCCCTGTTCGATAATCTTTCCGTCTTTCATGACCAGAATACTGTCTGCCTCCCGGATCGTGGAAAGACGATGCGCCACAATGAAACTTGTACGTCCCTTCATCATCGTCAGAAATGCCTTCTGTATACGGATTTCCGTTCTTGTATCAATAGAGGAAGTAGCCTCGTCAAGAATCAGCATCGGCGGAAGGCATAACATGACACGGGTAATACAAAGAAGCTGCTTTTGTCCCTGTGACAGATTGCCCCCATCTTCTGTAATCTCAGTATCATACCCTTTCGACAGTCTGCGGATAAAGCTGTGTGCATGGCTTGCTTTTGCCGCTGCAATCATTTCTTCCTCGGTTGCATCCGGTTTTCCCATACAGATATTCTCCCGGATGGTTCCCTTTTTCAGCCACGTTTCCTGTAATACCATTCCATAATTTTTCCGCAGGCTGTGTCTGGTCATGTGCATCACATCATGTCCGCTCACCTGGATATGCCCGGAATCAGCATCATAAAAACGCATCAAAAGATTAATCAGTGTCGTTTTTCCACATCCGGTTGGGCCGACAATGGCAATCCTCTGTCCCGGCTGTACATGCAGATTAAAATCCTCGATCAGCTTCTGCTCCGGCACATAGGAAAAATACACATGGTCAATGTCTACCGTTCCGTCTGCCTGTTCTAACTGATACGCATCTGCTGCATCCGGCTCTTCTTCTTTTGCCTCAATCAGTTCAAAGAAACGCGCCGCACATGCCAGAGCATTCTGCAGTTCTGTCACAACCCCCGAAATCTCATTAAACGGCTTGGTATACTGATTTGCATAAGACAAAAAGCAGGAAAGATTTCCGACAGAAAATGCTCCGCCTGTCAGAATAACGGCAAGTGCTCCCGTAATTCCCACAGCTGCATATACCAGACTGTTAACAAAACGTGTACTCGGGTTCACCAGACTCGAAAAAAAGGTTGCCCGCAGCGAATATTTCTGCAGACGGTCATTTACATCCGCAAACTGTTCGAGTGCTTCCTTTTCATGGCAAAATGCCTGTACGACCTTCTGATTTCCGACCATCTCTTCAATCAGCGCTGTCTGTTCTCCTCTCGTCTGCGTCTGCAGCTGAAACATGGAATACGTCTTTTTTGCAATAAAGCCAGCCACAAACAAAGAAATCGGTGTCAGAAGCACAACCACTACAGTAATCTTAACATTGACAAAGAGCATAAACAGCAAAGTACCGATGATCGTTGCCAGACCGGTAAACAGCTGTGTGAATCCCATCAGCAGACCATCCGCAAACGTGTCCACATCCGCAATGATACGGCTGACCATGTCCCCATGGGAATGACTGTCAATATAAGACAACGGCAGATGCTCGATCCTCTCAAACGCATCCCTTCGGATATCACGGACAATATTGTATGTCATACGGTTATTGCACATATTCATAATCCACTGTGCCGCAGCCGTGATACCAATTACAATTGCGCCTTCTTTTGCAATTGCAAGAATCCCCGGAAAATCCACATTTCCTTTGTCCAGAATCAGGTCAATCGCCCGTCCGGTCAGAATCGGGAAATACAGTGTCAGTGCCACTGTCACCGTTGCCAGCACAACAGACAGAATCAGTATGGGAATATAGTGTTTCAGATAATGCATCACTTTTTTTAGTGTTGCAATCTGTCCGGTCATGTTCTTCTGCTTAGACATTTCCTGCACCTCCGTTCTTTCTCAGATCTTCTTTCTTAAACTGAGATTCATAAATCTCACGATAAATTTCACAGTTTTCAAGCAACTCCTCATGCGTTCCCAGTCCCACTGCCTGTCCGTCATCCATCACCAGTATCTGGTCTGCAAACTGGATGGAGGAAGTTCTCTGAGAAACAATAAATATGGTTTTATTTCCCTGCAGATTACGCAGTGCGGCCCTCAGGCGCGCATCAGTGGCAAAATCCAGTGCCGATGCACTGTCATCGAGAATCAGAATCTCCGGGTCTTTTACAACGGCACGGGCAATCGTCAGACGCTGCTTTTGTCCGCCGGAGAGATTTCGTCCGCCCTGTTCAATCACATAATCCAGACCGCCTTCTTTTCCCTTTACCACATCCGCTGCCTGGGCCACTTCAATCGCATGCCACAACTGTTCCTCTGTCGCATCCGGATTTCCCCAGCGCAGATTCTGTGCAATCGTTCCCTGAAACAATACGGCTTTCTGCATGACAACACCAATGCGCTGCCGCAGATCCGCAAGCGGATACTCACGCACATCGGTTCCCGCAACTTTTATACTTCCCTGGGATACATCGTAAAAACGCGGGATCAGGTTGACCACCGAACTTTTACCGGAACCGGTTCCACCGATAATTCCGATTGTCTGCCCTTTTTTCACTTTCAGATTAATATCTGTAAGAGAATCCTGCGCATTTCCCGCATATTTCATGGAAACATGGGAAAATTCCACTTCCAGTTCACCGGATGCGCTTTTCTTTGTCTCTGTGACAGAATCCGTAATCGTCGGTACTACCTCAAGCACCTCCTGAATACGGTTTCCACAGGCAATCGCCTTATTGATGGTAATGATCAGATTTGCAAGTTTTACCAGCTCCACCAGTATCTGTGACATATAGTTTACCAGTGCAATCACCTCACCCTGACTGATCCGTCCGATGTCAACCTGCCGGCCTCCGACCCAGATCACCGCAATAATTGCGAAATTAATAATCACATAAGTCAGAGGGTTCATCAATGTGGAAATTCTTCCTACCAGCATCTGAATCTTTGTCAGATAAGCGTTGCTCTCATTAAAATCCTTCGTTTCCTCTTCCTGCTTGTTAAAGGCACGGATGACACGGGCACCGTCTAAATTTTCCCGCGTGTGTCCGAGAACTTCATCAAGCCCGCGCTGTACCTTCTTAAACAGCGGAATACTGACAAGCATCACGGAAAAAACAACAACCGACAAAAGTGGAATTGTAACGACGAAAATCAGCGCTGCCTTTACATCCACGGTAAATGCCATGATCATGGCACCAAATACAATAAACGGAGACCTTAAAAACAGCCGGAGTACCATATTGACGCCCGACTGCGTCTGGTTGATATCGCTGGTCATACGTGTGATCAGCGTAGAAGTCCCAATGGTATCCATTTCCGAAAAAGACAGTTTCTGAATATGGGAAAACAGTGCATAGCGGACTTTAGTAGAAAACCCTACCGCCGCTTTCGCCGCAAAGTACTGTGCCGTAATCGAACATGCCAGTCCGATCAGTGCAAGCAGCACCATAACGCCTCCCATCTTAAAAATATAAGACTTGTTTGATGCCGCAATTCCATGATCGATAATCGCTGCCACAACAAGCGGAACAATCAGTTCAAAAGATGCTTCTAACAGCTTAAACAGCGGCGCCAGAATACATTCTTTGCGGTATTCGTTCAGATAAATCAGTAATTTTCTCATAATCCCTTTTCCTTTATATTTATTTGCCTGAATCATTATAACACTCACACCCAGGGGATTCAACTGCTTCGCCCGTCCTCTCCTGGAACCAAGCAACGACAAAAAGACCGGCGTAAGCCAGTCTCTTTGCAATAAAGTATGTTGAACATTTAATTAATGGCACCCATGACAGTTCTTGCAGTCACCACCACAGGTTATGGATTTTCCATTTTTTTTGTCTTTGATGATGCTTCTAATCACAAGAGAAACCACTACTAACAAGATGATTAATACAATTGCGGTACCCATTACTACCACTCCTTCCATCAAACAAAGAGGACGATCCATACGTTTTTTCTGATTCAATGTTAGTATATCCTAACTTTCATTAGTTGTCAACAACTTTTGTTATTTTTTTTGCTAGACCATTTCCACAGATTATGTTATAATCCTACTTAATGAAACAAAAGGTAACATTGGGAGGAATCAATCATGCATAGTACGGAATCATCCGAGAATTATTTAGAGACTATTTTAATATTAAGTAAAAAACTTCCGGTGGTGCGTTCCGTTGACATTGCCAACGAACTCGGCTTTAAAAAATCAAGTGTCAGTATCGCCATGAAAAATCTCCGTGAAAAAAATCAGATCACGGTCACAGACGCCGGATTTATATATCTGACAGACGAAGGACGTGCCATCGCAGAAATGATCTACGAGCGGCATGAGCTGCTTTCCAAAGGACTGGTCGCGCTGGGTGTCGATCCGAAAGTAGCTACAGAAGATGCATGCCGTATTGAGCATGTGATCAGTGCCGAAAGTTTTGCGGCTATCAAGAAACATCTTCATCTGCCAAAAGACGCAGAATAATCTTTCCTGCCGGAATATACGAATACATAAATAGAACCGGATACCGCTTTTTGTTTATCGCAAATTACGGTATCCGGTTTTTTATTCTTTGTTCGGGTTTGCAGCATCGTCATAGGTATCCAGAAAATGATGTCTTACCCCATCTTTTTTATATCCAATCACGGTATTTAAATTTACATTCTCCACACTGCGGAAAATATTTTTAGCTACATAAGGATTCTCCTGTTCAAGACTATGGATCAGACGCTTCACATCTGCTCTCTTTGACCCTTTTTCTGTTCCTCCACAGGATGCACACCCTTCGGTAAAACGACAGGCACACTGAATGAAATGCAGGTCATTGTACTGTGCCCAGTGAATGATATCCGCTTCCCTCACAAGATACAGCGGGCGGATCAGTTCCATTCCCTCAAAATTTGTACTGTGCAGCTTCGGCATCATCGTCTGAATCTGCGCACCGTACAACATTCCCATCACAATGGTCTCGATGACATCGTCAAAGTGGTGTCCAAGCGCGATCTTATTGCATCCTAATTCCCGTGCTTTACTGTACAGATACCCTCTGCGCATCCGTGCGCAAAGATAGCACGGGGAATCCGTAATATCCACAACCGTATCAAAAATTTCTGTCCGGAACACCGTAATCGGAATATTAAGCATTTTTGCATTATTTAAAATTGTCTGGTAATTCACCTCATTATATCCCGGATTCATAACCAGAAAAACAACTTCAAAATTTTTCTTTCCGTGCCGTTCCAGCTCCTGAAATAACTTTGCCATGAGCATGGAATCCTTTCCGCCGGAAATGCATACGGCAATCTTATCTCCGTCCTGTATCATTTCGTACGCATTGATCGCCTTGGTAAAAGGTCTCCAGACCGTCTTTTTAAACTTTTTGATGATACTGCGCTCCGCATCCGCCGCCTTGTCTGCCAGCCGCTCTGCGGTCCCGTCATCCTCTTTCATAAAATCTGCCAGTTTTTTGCGCAGATAGGAACGGTATCCCCCCTCTATGCTGTATATCTCATATCCTTTGTCCGATAACTCTTCCGCGATTTCATCACTTCTCTGTCCGGTATAACAGAACAGATACACCGGCTGATCCTTCGGTATCTCCCCGATATGATCCATAAATGTTTCCCAGAAAATATGCTTCGCCCCCGGATAGGTTTCCTTTGTATAATCTTCCTCACTTCTTATATCAATCACCAGTTTTTCTCTCTGGTCATTTTGCAGCTCATCTACTGTTTTTCGGTACATGCCTTTTCTCCAATTCTGAATTGTTCCATAAAATCCATTCCTCATTATAGCATTGTACCCTGCCCCGGACAAGTCTCAATATACAATAGCAGAAACAGGACTTTCTATACCGGTTCTTCATGTTCCCGTATCATTTTAAACAACTGTACACGGTTTCTAATTCCCAGTTTCCGGTATATATTTAAAATATGTTTTTTGAGGGTATTCGTACTGATCGTAAGTTCTTCGCAGATGACCGGATTTTCTTTTCCCTGCATCAGATTGTAGAGTATGGTATTTTCCCTCCTGGTCAGACCGTATTTTTCCACCGCCTGTGTAACCGTAAGTTTTTCTCCATCCTCTCCCAGCTTTTTTTTATTTTTTTCCATCCGGTATGCCAGATGATCTTTGAGCATATCGAGGACAAAAATATCATCATATTTAAAATTTTCTTTTCCTATGGTACGGTAAAATGTGATCGTCCCCAGAAAATGATGATCTTTTGCAATGACAACATGCAGGGAATAATGCCAGTTGTTCGGTTTGTATACTTTCTTATAATATTCGGTCTCTACCCGTGACTCATCACTGATAATATCGGTCTCCCTGTAAATGAGTGATTTTCCACTGAGCATAATCCCTCTGCTGTAATCCAGCTCCTCATATAATTCCGAGAGATTGCTGTCACAGTTGTACATTACCGGCCGATTCAGTTTCTTTTCATCTTCCGCGGAAGCAAGATAAAAATCCGCGCTGTCAAAATCCACCAGCAGTTTCAGCTGCTCCAGCAGTTCCTTTCGCATTTCATCAAAATCTTCCATCGTATAGACTTTATAAATGATGGTATTTAAAATAATCCAATCGTTTGTTTCCAATGTCTTCATTTGTTTTTCTCCTATAATGAAAAGACGGTGCACCTCCATGAGGTACGCCGTCTTTGGCTTCCATATAATTTACGTTCAGTTTAACACTTTTTAATTATAAAAGCAAACCCGTTTTAATTATTTTTTATTTTTATTTTTTTATGATGACATTTCAAAAAAATGTGCTATAATAAGAAAGAGATATGCAGATGTAGTTCATCGGTAGAACACCAGCTTCCCAAGCTGGGGAGGCGGGTTCGACTCCCGTTATCTGCTTTTTTTATTTATGATTATAAAAAACGTCCGGGTTCTCACCCGGACGTTTTTCTTTTCCAGAAAAATTAACGATAGTAATATGAGCCACTATTTCTTGTGATGACCACATTACGCAAATCAAAATTCTTTTTCTTTAAGGAGGACTTCTTCAGTGTAAACTTAACATCTTTTGCAGAGTAAGCGGAAACTGTAATGTTGTATCTGCCCGTCTTATATGTGCCGATCACCTTTCCACTGGCATCTTTAATGGTAATCTTTACATTTCTTAACGCGGTAATATAATCGGTGGTATTATTCACAATCCTGGCTGTCATGACAAGATTTCCGGACTTATCAAAAGAAGCTTTATAGACTTCCATCACACATTTTCCAGAATCCACATCACTGCCTGTAACCTTTGTTGCAGAATATTTATTTTCTTTTACCGTCACCTTGCAGATTAAGTTCTGTCCATCTTCGGTCACTGCATATACGGTAGTTTTCCCGGCCTTGACACCGGTTACCTTACCATTCTTGTCTACCTTTGCAATTTTTGCATTCTTTGTTTTCCATGCTTTTACCTTTGCACCGGTAACAGAGAGCTTTTTGGTAAACCCTTTGGTAACAATCGCATTGGTATTGCTGATCTTTGCACCACCATTGTACTGAAAAATATATAAAGCATATTGGGTACTCTGTGAAAAAGTAATCCCGTAATAATAATCTCCTGCATCCACATCTGGAACCGCATCAACAAAATAATATACACCATCTGTATACTTCCAGTCCCCAGAAGAGGAAGATACCTGATAAGGGTTATCTGCCCACTGTACTTTGTTTCCTGCACTGTCATATACGGTAATCGTCATATCAACCGGTGTTTCCGTTATGATCTGTGCTGCAAATCCATAACTTTTTGTCAGAGAAAACGGTGTCTTTACTTCCGTATCCGCGGTTGCCTGTTCTGCCTGTGCAGGGGTAACAATTGTGGTAAACTTCTCTGCTGCTTCAACCACTGTCGCACCGGTACATACCGTTGTAAATACAAGTACAAATGCCAGCACTAAAGTTACAATTCTCTTGGTTACATTTGTTTTCATAATTTTTCCCTTTCTATCTGTATGTTGTTCTACCTTTATAGTATCACATATCGAAAAGGAAACCGCAAGCCGTTCTTTCTTCCTATTTTAACAGTCTTTGACGAGATCTTTAACCACTTCCCCGGCAATGATCAGTCCGACTACCGATGGCACAAAGGCCACACTTCCCGGAATCGCCCGGCGCTCCGTACACTTGTGCTTTGCTCCCGGCGGACAGATGCAGTTTGAGCGGCAGCTAATTGCCATATCCTCTACCGGTTTGATCGGTTCTTCCTTAGAATACACAACCTTTAATTTCTTTACGCCCCGTTTCTTTAACTCTCTGCGCATAACTTTTGCTAATGGACATACACTGGTCTTGTAAATATCTGCCACTTCAAATTTGCTTGCATCTAACTTATTTCCAGCCCCCATACTGCTGATAATCGGAATGTTCATCTCTTTTGCTTTCATCACCAGCGCAATTTTTGCAGTGACCGTATCTACCGCGTCCACAATATAATCATATTCTTCAAAAGGAAAGTCCTTTGCGTTTTCCGGCAGGAAAAAACAGTCATGGATTTCCACCTTCACATCCGGATTGATTTCGAGCATGCGCTCTTTCATAACTTCTGTTTTATATTTACCAACCGTCTTTCTTGTTGCGATGATCTGACGATTCAGATTCGTCAGACATACCTTGTCATCATCGATCAGATCAAAATATCCCACACCTGTCCGAACCAGTGCCTCACAGACGTATCCGCCCACACCACCGATTCCAAACACTGCCACACGGGCATTTTTCAGCCGGTCCATCGCCTCTTTTCCGAGCAGTAATTCCGTTCTAGAAAACTGTGTTAACATATATGAACTCCTTTTATCCCATTTTTCCTATCGCAATACATTATATTATGGGAAGCTTTAAACTGCAAGCCTGTATACTTTTTTATTTCTTATGAACGAAAAAAAGCGGCCTATCTTTCGACAAACCGCCTTTTTCAACTATTCAGAACCCGCCAATTGAAATCCGCGCATACACTTAATGGCCCCAATATCTTCCATTGCGTTTACCATGCGGTAAACGGTTGCAACGCCGATTTTTGGATCTACCTTTGATGCCTTGAAATAGATTTCCTTACAGCAGGAACAATCTTCCTCAAGGATAATATCCAGCAGCATCAGCCGCTGCTTGGTAATCCTACAGCCGGATTCCTTCAGTTTTTGAATAATCATTTCTCTCTGCATCATTTGGCATCTCTTCTTTTTCTATTTTGCTGACACAGTTTTCTTTGCGTCAAAGTTTAATGTGTTACTCTCCTTATAAGGACGGAACAGCAGATAAATAAATCCGATGATCAGTAAGAATGCTACAACGGTACCAACACCGAATGTACCAACTGTGATCAGTGTACCGATCTGGTAGATACACAGGGAAACAATGTAAGCTAAGATACACTGATATCCGATCGCAAACCAGAACCACTTCACGTTGTTCATCTCACGCTTGATCGCACCCATAGCTGCGAAACATGGTGCACATAACAGGTTGAATACCAGGAAACCATAAGCGGCAACCGGAGTCATAACCAAAGACAGTGACTTCCAGATTTCGGAACCATCTTCTGCAACTTCTGCAAAACCGAATAACTGTCCGAACGTAGCTACAACGTTCTCTTTTGCGATCAGACCGGATACAGCAGCAACTGCCATCTTCCAGCCGTTACCAGCCTTGGTCCAGCCAAGTGGTGCGAAGATCCATGCGATTGCAGAACCAACTTTTGCAAGAACACATTCTGCCTGGGCAGCCTCAAGAGCAGCACCCTCTAATCCGTCGAAATCAAGCATTCCAAAGGTTCCGTTGCTCCATCCGAAGTTCATTAAGAACCATAAAACAATTGTTGATAACAGGATAATTGTACCTGCTTTCTTGATGAAAGACCATCCACGCTCCCACATGCTGCGGAGTACGTTTCCAACGGTTGGCCAGTGATATGCAGGAAGCTCCATAACGAATGGTGCAGGTTCTCCTGCGAACATCTTTGTTTTCTTTAAGATAATACCGGAACAGATAATTGCTGCAACACCTACAAAGTAAGCACTCCATGCAACCCATCCGGAATTATGGAAGAATGCACCTGCGATCAAAGCAATAATCGGAAGCTTTGCTCCACAAGGTACGAATGTTGTTGTCATGATTGTCATCTTGCGGTCACGGTCGTTCTCGATCGTACGGGAAGCCATAACACCAGGAACACCGCATCCACTACCAATCAGCATTGGGATGAATGATTTTCCGGATAATCCGAATTTACGGAAAATACGATCCATGATAAATGCGATACGTGACATATATCCACAGGACTCAAGGAATGCCAGGAAAATGAACAGTACCAGCATCTGTGGTACGAATCCAAGTACAGCACCCACACCGGAGATGATACCATCTACGACAAGTCCTGTCAGCCAGCCGGCACAGTGAATGTTCTCAAGTAAGGTTCTTGCTCCCGGAACAATCCACTCGGCAAACAATGTATCATTTGTCCAATCGGTAAGGAATCCACCAACTGTTGTGATAGATACATAATATACGATAAACATAACCAATGCAAAAATCGGAAGTGCAAAAAAACGGTTCGTAACAATACGGTCAATCTTATCCGAAGTGGAAAGTTTCTCACCCTTCTTTGCCTTTGTCAGACACTCTCCAATGATGGAAGAAATGTATACATAACGCTCATTGGTAATGATTGACTCGGTATCATCATCAAAATGATCCTCAAGTTCCTTGATCTCTGCAGATACATCTGGCATCAGACTTAAGAGTTCAGAAATCTTATCGTCTTTTTCCAGAAGTTTGATTGCGAAAAATCTCTTCTGTTCCTGTGGAATATCCGAGCTGATCTTATCCTCTACCTTTGCAATGATATCCTCAACCTCTGATGCGAACGCATGTGCAGGTGTGACTTTCTTCTTCTGCTGTGCGAGAGCAACGGCCTTTTCTGCTGCCTTTGTAATTCCGGTTCCTTTCAGAGCGGAAATCTCAACAACTTCGCAGCCCAGTTTCTGGCTCAGCTTATCGATATGTATCACATCACCATTCTTGGCAACGATATCCATCATGTTTACTGCCATGATTACCGGAATACCAAGTTCCATGATCTGTGTAGAAAGATATAAGTTACGCTCAATATTTGTACCGTCCACAATATTGATGATTGCATCCGGTCTGTCTGCAACAAGATAATTTCTTGCAACCACTTCCTCCAATGTGTATGGGGAAAGAGAATAAATACCCGGAAGATCCATGATGGTAACATCTTTATGACCCTTCAGACGTCCTTCCTTTTTTTCTACTGTTACACCCGGCCAGTTACCAACAAACTGATTGGAACCGGTCAATGCATTGAACAATGTCGTTTTTCCGCAGTTTGGGTTTCCTGCCAATGCAATTTTCACTGCCATAATTCTCCTCTTTTCTGTGCTGGCGCACTTTTGTTTTATCAGCCTTGCTAAAATTTGAAATCACTAGTTTCTATAAGTACCTGCTAGTTTTTGTAAGTCGATACTAACCTTATGGTAAAAAAAATTACTCTACCTGGATCATTTCAGCATCTGCTTTACGCAGGGACAGTTCATACCCTCTGACCGTAACTTCCACCGGATCTCCGAGTGGGGCTACTTTACGGACATAAATCTCTACGCCCTTGGTAATTCCCATGTCCATGATACGACGTTTTACAGGTCCTTCGCCTGTCAGTTTTGTAGCTTTGACAGTCTCGCCAACTTTTGCATCTTTTAATGTCTTCATCGCTGCTCCCTTTCTAAATCATTATTTTATTTGCCATATCCTTACCGATAGCAACACGCGCTTCTTTCACATTCACGATCATATTTCCATCCGTTTCAGATATCACAGCCACTTTTCCCCCGACAACAAAACCAAGATTCTCAAGATGGCGTCTTGTTTCTTCTTTTCCACCGATCTTTTTGATCTCATTCTCTTCTCCTGCTTTGCACATTGTTAAAGGCATCATAAAAACATCCTCCTGCTTTCCGCCGCGTGCAAGCGACTTTATTGAGAATCATTTCCATCTCTTACGTCAGTTAGTATATGCTAACGAGCATAAGTTGTCAATAACAAAATAATATTTTTTCAGCTTATCCGACATTTTTCTCCCTAAAATACTCAGGTGCCAGCACACAAAATTTTTCTGTTATTAAGCGTTTGCAAGCGCTTTTCCAAGTGCCTTGCACTGTTCAATCGCATCTGCATCCGGAGCTTCCTGACAGATGACACCTTCTCCTCCTACGATCGTTGCGCCGGCTCCGCTCATACGTGCTTCCCAGTCACGCATCCACTGGCCGTCACCCCATCCGTAAGAACCAAACAGTCCAATCTTCTTTCCGGAAGCAAATCCTTCCACGTCTGCAACAAACGGCTCCATCTCACTCTCTTCGAGTACTTCTGCTCCCATGGCAGGACATCCTAATGCAAATACACCCTCTCCCTTTAACTCATCAATGTTCATATCACTGACAAATACAGCTTCCGCCTCTTTGCCTGCCTCTTTGATTCCTTCCACAACGGCATTTGCCATGCTTTCTGTGTTTCCACCCTGTGTCCAAAATACAACTGAAATCTTACTCATTTTAAATTCTCCTTTTCTTTTTATAATGTTATGATGCATATTGACAGTCACAATCAACCAGCTGCCAGATTTCCGTATTGCTGCAAATCGCAATAATCTCTTCAATGCGCATTCCATATGACAAAAGCTGGATCAGTTTTTCTCTGGAATGTTCATATTTCTGAAACAGCCGGATTTTTTCATGTGGTCTGTCGTATACTTTCCAGTACCCCGAATACAAATAGTTTTTCCCCTGATTGCGGATGAATCCTTTTACATCCTCCGGCGGATATCCAAGCAACAGTCCCATCTCATGCGGAAAAACTTTCTTTTCCCTCAGATACTGCTGGTAATGTGCACGAAACACCGGTAATACCTGTTTTAAGTTTGTGTCAGTATAGCCAATCTCATGCAACAATGCCTGCACGCTTTCTTTGGAAAAAAATGCTTCCAGACGATCCGGATGATACAAAAACACTGTAATCTTCCCCGCATGAATTCCCAGCGGATAAATCGTCAGTTCACTTTCTTTAAAAATATCTTTCATCCGCTGGTAATCCTGTTTTTCGATATTCAACAGATTCGATTCTTTCAGTCCGGTGATCAGCGGTGCACACTGAAATGCTATCTGAAGTTCGATTTCATCGCCACGCAGTTTCCGTATGATCTCCCATGTTTCGCTGCTCAAGTCCGTCACCCCTCCCTAAGGTTAGTTATATCTAACCTAAGAAAAGAATACACGAAAAAACAGGCTCTCGTCAAGAGCCTGTTGTGATATTTTTTATCAATTATATTTTCTGTTGCGTATACCGTACCAATGCCTCCCGATAAATCGCCCCCAGACGGCTTGGCAGAACTTTTTTATGGGTCACCATGCCAATATGCATATTTCCCTGCGCCTGCAGCGGAACCGAGACAATATTTTCTCCATTCAGTTCCTCATCGATCACTCCACTGCAAACCGTATATCCGTTCAGACCGATCAACAGATTAAACAATGTCGCCCGATCTCTGACACGGATGTTTTTCGGCCGGTCCACGGTACTGAATATCTCCTCGGAGAAATAAAAAGAATTGTGTTCTCCCTGTTCAAAAGAAAGATAAGGGTATGGCTCTAATTCCTCAATCGTCACAGACTTTTTGCCCGCAAGCGGATTTTTCGTGCTCACAAAAATATGCGGTTTTGCCACAAAAAGCTCGGTAAACACAAGGTCATGTTCCTTGATCAGTTTCTCAAGTACGGTACGGTTAAAATCGTTCAGATAAAGAATTCCGATCTCGCTTTTCATCTGCGCGACATCCTCTATGATTTCATACGTCTGGGTTTCCCGCAGACAGAAATCATACTTTTCGCTTCCATACCGCTCGATCAGTTCCACAAATGCATTGACTGCAAACGAATAATGCTGGGTGGAAACACTAAATTCCTGTTTCCGCCCGGCTTTTTTCTTGTATGTTTCCTCCAGCAATGCCGCCTGTTCCAGAACCTGTCTGGCATACCCTAAAAAAGTCTCCCCATCTTTGGATATGACAATTCCGCGGTTTGTCCGTTCAAAAATGGTAATCCCCATCTCTTTTTCCAGTTCCCTGACTGCCTTTGTCAGACTCGGCTGGGAAATAAATAATTTCTTTGCCGCATCACTGATCGTCCCGGTCTGTGCAACGGTCGTAACATATTTCAACTGCTGTAAGGTCATAAAGCATCCTCCTATAAGATGTCAATATACTCTCCGTTTAATGCTTTATTCATGCTGCGGACAGCGCAGAATTTACCGCACATGGAACAGGTATCCTCCTGTTCCGGTGCCCGGTCCGCACGAATGGCTTTGGCGGTCTCCGGGTCCATGGCACATGCCCACTGTGCTTCCCAGTCCAGTACTCTTCTGGCATCCGCCATCTTATTGTCCATCTCCATGGCTCCCGGTACATGCTTTGCGATATCTGCCGCGTGCGCTGCAATCTTTGATGCCATAATTCCCTGCTTTACATCGTCCACATTCGGAAGTGCCAGATGCTCAGCTGGTGTCACATAGCAGAGGAATGCCGCACCGTTGGCAGCAGCGATCGCACCACCGATGGCAGAAGTGATATGATCATATCCCGGCGCAATATCGGTCACCAGAGGCCCCAGTACATAAAACGGTGCACCCATGCAGATGGTCTGCTGGATCTTCATATTTGCAGCAATCTGATCCATCGGCATATGTCCCGGCCCTTCCACCATAACCTGGACATCCTTTTCCCAGGCACGTTTTGTCAGTTCTCCCAGACGGACAAGTTCTTCAATCTGACAGACATCCGAAGCATCTGCAAGGCATCCCGGACGACAGGCATCTCCCAGTGAGATTGTCACATCATATTCCCGGCAGATGTCAAGAATTTCATCATAATATTCATAAAACGGATTTTCTTCCCCGGTCATTGTCATCCACGCAAATACCAAAGAACCTCCACGGGACACAATGTTCATCTTCCGCTTGTGGTTTTTGATCTGATCGATGGTTTTTCTGGTAATGCCACAGTGCAGAGTAACAAAATCCACACCATCCTCTGCATGCAGACGTACAACATCAATAAAATCTTTTGCCGTGAGTGTTGCCAGGTCTCTCTGATAGTGTATCACAGAATCGTATACCGGTACAGTTCCAATCATCGCCGGACATTCCGAAGTCAGTTTTCTCCGGAATCCTGTAGTATCTCCATGGGAAGACAGATCCATGATTGCGTCCGCTCCCATATCCACCGCTGCCATAACTTTCTGCATTTCAATATCATAATCTTTCCAGTCTCTGGATACTCCGAGATTGACATTGATTTTGGTCCGGAGCATGGAGCCCACACCCTGCGGGTCCAGACATTTATGGTTTTTATTTGCACAGATGGCAACCTTTCCGGCTGCCACCAGAGGCATCAACTCTTCCACACGCATGTGTTCCTTCTGTGCAACTTTCTTTAATTCTTCTGTTACGATTCCTTTTCTTGCAGCTTCCATCTGCGTTTTGTATTCTCTCATTGGTTTCTCCCTTCCTTGTATAAAATAAAAAAACACACGTATAATGCTTATACGTGTGTGGTAACTTTCATTTTTCCCTACGTTGGCATTATCCAAATCAGGTTACAGGTCAAAGCAATACAGCTTACTCTCAGCCTTCTTTTTGAAAGCTCCCTTTTTCTTATTTTAAATATAGTTCATTATTATACAATCCATGGATGCTGTCAAGATTTTCCCTGTAAGTTCCGATAAAAATACATAAATTTGCCAGGAAGTAGATTGTCATTTTCTGTGTTTTACGATATGATGAGATTATTAGGCAAATTTACAGGAACCTCTTATTACGGAGAATACATGTCATGAAAAAACCTGATTTAACCAAATACAAAACTACAAGCACGCTTTATCTGCTTATTCTTATTATTGCAGCTGTTGCCCTGATCTTCGGATGGCGGTGTACCTCAAGCAGTCTCAGCAACCGCAGTGCGGATCTGCACATCCGGACGCTCCCGTCCCGGTGTGTTAAGGTATCCAAACCAACTACTGTTTACCGGATTTCCGATGTCCGATGGACCAAAAAGGCTTCTACCCTGATGTTTTACAGCCAGCATCAGACCGTGGTTGTGGAAGCAGACGGAAAGCTGCTTTATACGCGCAGCCTCAAACCGGACAGTATTCTGCATACAACCGGACGTAATTGTGAAATGGTCTCTGTCCCAGAAAATACACGCAGCATCCTCGTCACACTCACCAACTGCAACCCGGACAAACAGGTGTCTGATCCGGTTTTCTATCAGGGCGATGGTGTCCATATGTTTCGCCATGAACTTTTAAAAGCAGGGATTCCCCTGCTCCTCGGCATTATGAACGTGGCACTTGGCATTCTGATGCTCACCTACTGGCTGTTTGTGCATCATTGGGCATATGTGAGCAAATCCATGCTGTATCTTGGAATTCTTACAACGGATCTTGGTGCATGGTTCTGTCTGGAAACAGGCTCTTCCATTCTTCTGTCACAGAACCCGGTGTTCCATTCCTATGCGTCCCGCATTCTTCTTCTGCTGCTGCCCATTCCTTTTACGATGTTCGTCCGGCATTATTTAAAAGCAAAGGATCAGTATCTTTGCCGGATTTTTGTCTGGCTGGATGTGGCAGAGATTGCAGTTGTTTTATTCCTGCAGCTTATGGATATCCGTGACCTGACGCAGACACTCTGGATGACCCATGTCATGATCGGCCTTGCAGTTTTATATTTTATCTATACCATCTGCAACAAATTTTATCACCACACGGCGACACATGCGCTGTGGATCTGTACCATAGGGTCCATTATTCTGATCGGTGCTCTTTTTTCCGACATGTACAATTATTATCAGGGGGCACAGGACATCGGACCTGCCGGACGCATCGCCATGCTGCTGTTTATTGTAACCCTTGCCTGCGACACTGCATTCGTATCCCTAAAGGAAATCGATGCCGGCCGCCGCGCGGCTCTCTACCGCGAACTTGCGGAAAAGGATCTCCTGACCGGCTGCTACAACCGGAATGCTTACTACGAAGATACCAGCCGGTGCAAAAAACTGACAAATCTTCTGTTGTTTGCATTTGACCTGAACAACCTGAAATACTACAATGATAAATTCGGACATGACTGTGGGGATCAGTATATTACGGATGCCTCACATATTCTCCGGAAAATTTTCTCCCGTTACGGAAAACTGTACCGCATCGGCGGGGATGAATTCTGTGTTTTGATTGACGACCATAATACCTGTGATATCAGCCATCTGATCTGCTGTCTGCGAAAAGAGGAATCCATTTACAACGCCTCCTCCCGAAACATCCATCTGCAGATTTCCTGTGGATATGCTGTCTTTGATCCACGGACAGATGCGGATCTGGATGCCCTTCAAAAGCGGGCAGATCAGAATATGTACGAAAACAAAAAACAGTTAAAAACATTTTCTTACCGCTGAGGCTTAAGCCTGCAGCGGTATTTTTGCGACATCCTTTTTTCGGAGCTTCTTTACCTCATACAACTGCTCGTCCGCAAGCGAAAGTGCATCCGCAAGACTGTGCTCATCGCCCGGCTCTAACGCACAGGCACCGATGGAAACCGTTACGTTATACGGTTTGTCACTCTGTTCATTCCGAACGGTGAATGCATCGTATAACTCCTGTAATAACAGTTCTTTTTTCTTTTCCGTCATCAGTGCACATGCATACTCATCCCCGCCGATTCTCGCAACAACCCCATCCCCTGTCTGCTCCTTTTGGACAATCTCTGCAAGAATTTCCGCGATGGTGTGCAGGGAATAATCCCCTTCCTCATGTCCGTACCGGTCATTGATGATTTTAAGATTGTTCATATCCGCATAAAGCACCAGAAATGTTTTTTCCGCTGCTCTTGCTTTTTTCAGCATAGGCTCCGCATATTCGAAAAATCCCCTCCGGTTACAGATCCCGGTCAGTGGATCTTTCTTTGAAAGTGTTTCCAGTTCCAGATTGTTTTCCTTTAAGACATACAGAGATTCCTCTAACTGTTTCTGAATATTCTCATTGTTTTTCAGAAGATTCAGCATCTTGACTGCTGCCGAAATCTGATTACTTAAAAATTCTCCATATTCCAACACTTCATCGGTCAGATCACACACTAAAATTCCATACAGCATTTCATTGGCATACAGAGGAAGCGTTACCATCCATGCCCGGTCAGACATTCCCAGCCTGGAAAACTGGAAAATATTTTTTGCCTTTTTTTTCTGATGAATGGCGGGTATATTTTCTACATTTCCATGAAGTTCCCTGGCTTTCAGCAGCAGCTGCTCCGGCATCTGAAATAATTCATGATTCAGATGAATGACCGGCTCCTCATAGATGTACAAAAATGCATTATGTATCTTTAACCATTCCATTGTTGCAAGAATTTCCCCAAAACTCTGATCGGTTCCTTTTTCAAAACAAAGCAGTTTCAAAATAAAGTTTTTCATTTCGAAATTTACCCGTTTCTGCTTTCCGAACAGTTCATCGGCCCAGTGATTCATGGACTCGTACTTTTCCAGCACATCATTGCGCGCATCCACTTCTTCCTGATTTCCCCGGCAAAACGAATTCCGGATCACCAGATCGGTCGGAAGGCGCACAGAAGAGACTTTTTCTCCCTGCATCATCCGGCATAACAGTTCACATGCTTTGCTGCCAAGTTTTGACACATCCGCACGTACCGAAGAAAGTGTCGGATAAATCTGGGAACACCACTCCGTATCATCATACCCGAAAACCGAGATATCCCTTCCCGGCATAAGTCCCCGCGCCTTCAGTTCTTCATAAAATCCGGTTGCAGTTTCATCATTGACGCAAAAAACGGCTTCCAGATCCGGATTGTCATCCAGAAGTCTGGCATAGGTGCTATGCGCATTTCCCGTCAGATCCCCTTCCACATACCGTTTTTCCTGCGGTAAGATACCGTTCTTCCAGAGTGCACTCTCAAACGTAGCTTTGCGCTCCATTGCATCAGAATTTTCCTTCGGTCCACCTACCATTCCGATTTTTGTGTAATGCAGATCCTGCACGAGATAATCGATTCCCTGCCGGATTCCACGGTCATTGTCATAACTGACATTTACATATCCTTCCAGATCAGAGGAAACCAGAACGCATGGAATTCCATCATAGTGATGCATAAATTCAACCATACGTTCTTTCGTCGTGTAACAGCCAATACAGTTTGCCGCTACGATAATCCCGTCCAGACGGCCTTTTTGTACACTCGAAAACAGGGTATCATACTGATATTCATACATAATATCCGTGTTCTGCGCGTAATCACGGTCTAAAAATTTTCCCGGAAGCACTACCATGTTGACATCCTGCTCTTTTGCTGCCTCCCTCAGACCTTTACACAAAAAACGTGTAAAATCGTCTGTGATGCCTCCGACCATCACGCCTATGGTTTTCCTTGTTTTTGTCATATCTATCCGCCCCTTAGCTCATTTCAATTAAAGTTAGCTCATTTTCTATTCTTAATAAAATTATTTTAATATAATTTTATGTTTATATCAATTATATTTTTAGCTAATTTTAGTCGGATAAATTTGTGGAATGTGATCTAAATCTCTTCACATTCTCCGGAATCCTCGATAATCCGAAGTCCGGCTGTGCTGGTAACCGGAAGAGAAAACGCAATGGTTCCCGCTTTTGTCCCGATTCCGGCTTTTTCCATGATGGATTTCATAATCGCATTTTTCTGTTCCGTTTTCGTAACAATAAATATAATTTCTTTTTCGGAAACCAGCGATACGCCGAGAAACTGTTCTGCCCGTTTCATTCCGACACCTTTCCCGTGAAAAACCGTTCCCCCGGTGGCTCCGCCTTCTTCTGCCGCACGCATCACCTGCGTATTGTATCCGTAATTGGCAATTGCAATGATCAGCTCATGTTTTGTCTCCTTCAACGTTGTCTCCTCCCCTTTCTCGAATTCCTGTTCTCCCAGCATAAATTTCAGCTGCTGTTTTCCGCCAATACTGCTAAGCGGTATCAGAAAGACAATTCCCGTCCCGGGCACATCAATTTTCAGTTCCGTCTGCAATCCCTTTTTTACGGTTTTCCAGGTGGGACGTGTGACCAGACAAAAATGAATGCCTTTCTCATCCTCCTCGAGTCCGAAGTAATCCAGTACATCGCTGGCCGCTGTTCCCATGGCAAGAGAAATATTTCCAGTATCCACGTGATTTTGCTTATAAAACTTCACAAATTTCTGCATCTGTTTTCGATTGCAGATCGTAACCATCATATAGATCTCACTCATTTGTCCGCTCCTCTTTCCTGTTTTTCTATAATTCTATAATTGCATCATCCGCATACCCGGCAAACACATCCTCTGCCTGCAGGAATGGCTGTTCTGCCATTTCTTCCTTTTTATTACTCTTAATCTTATAGATCAGCCCGAGGACCTGCAGCGTAATCAGCGGAGTCATGGCAACCATCGCTACCACGCCGAAGGCATCCTTTACCACATCGCCGCCTACTGCCGTACAAGCGCCCTGTGCCAGTGGCAGCAGAAAAGTTGCCGTCATCGGACCGGATGCCACGCCTCCAGAGTCAAACGCAATCGCGGTAAAGATTTTCGGAACAAATAACGTCAGAAACAGTGCAATGGCATAGCCCGGAATTAAAAAATACATAATCGGAATTCCGGTAAGCACCCGCAGCATGGAAAGCCCGACCGAAGCAGCCACACCAACCGAAAGGCTGATCTGCATCGCTTTTCCGGAAATATCCCCATCGGTCAGTTCTTCTACCTGTTTCATCAGGACATAGACGGCCGGCTCTGCCTTGACAATGAAATATCCGATCACCATTCCGACCGGGACTAAAATCCACGGACACGGCAGTGATGCCATAACGGTTCCAAGATAGTTTCCTGCGGGAATAAATCCGACATTGGCACCGGTCAGGAAAAGTACCAGTCCGACATACGTGTAAAGCAGTCCCACACAGATTTTAATCAATGTCTTTTTATGTAGTTGAATGGAAACAAGCTGGAAAATTCCAAAAAAGAAAACGATTGGAAGCAGGGAACCTGCAATTTCTTTGAGATAATAGGGAATTTCGGATAAAAACAGCCGGCCAAGTTCCACAGAATTGAAAGCTTCCGGCACGTCCGCTGCCACATAACTTCCCTGGGCAGGATATACCAGTCCCAGGAGCAATACCGCAAGAACAGGACCGATCGAACACAGTGCAACCAATCCGAAACTGTCGTTTTCCGCATGCTTATCATTTCGGATTGCAGAAATACCAACACCAAGTGCCATAATAAACGGAACCGTCATCGGTCCGGTCGTCACACCTCCGGAATCAAACGCCACCGCCAGAAAATTATCCGGAACAAACCTTGCGATCACAAATATCACACCATAGAACACAACTAATAACGGGGCTAACGCTATTCCAAATAAAATACGAAGCAGTGCTACAACAAGAAATGCGCCAACCCCGGCTGCCACCGAAAGAATCAGCACCATATTCGGCACCGACGGCACCTGAGCGGCAAGCACCTGCAGATCCGGTTCTGAAATGGTAATGATGACCCCGAGAAAAAAGCCCAGAAGGAGGATCACCCATAGTTTTTTGGTTTTAAGCATGCTGCCTCCTACACGTTCCCCCATAGGAGACATTGACATTTCGGCACCCATGGAAAAAAACAGCATGCCTATAATTACAAACACCGCACCGATCATAAATTCCAGCAGAATACTGGCGGACACCGGTGCCACTGTAAAACTCAGTAACAATACAATGAACAGAATCGGCAATACTGCCTGTATGGATTCTTTTGCTTTTTCTTTTCTCTTTTCCAAACAATCCCTCCTTCTTCCTGTATATTTTCATACAATTTATATATGTATGCCATATTATCATACACTAGAAGGAAAAACCAGCAAATTTTCCCTAAGATTTGGTTAAAATATTATTTTTTAAAACCGGCATGCGGAAAATCTGTATCAGCAGAGGAATGACCATAATAAACCATACGAGTGGTTCCGCCACGATTACACCTGTGTAGCCAAACCACGGAACGAGTGTTGCTGCAATCACGATTTTGCCGATCATTTCCAGTGAACTTGATACCAGCGGTGTAATATGGTCTCCCAGCCCCTGCATGGCATTACGGACGACACATATCACTGCCGTGACAAAATAAAACAGCGTATCAAACTTCAGATAATTGGTTGCATTCTTCAGTACTTCGGCATTTTTGCTTCCAGTTACCATGTAAACCAGCCAGTCTCCGATTGTATAACTTGCAACAATGGTAAAGCTGCACCAGATACAGGTATATAAAATTGCAAGCCCGATTCCCTTTTTTATCCGGTCAATCCGTCCTGCTCCAAGATTCTGTCCGCAGTATGTTGCCATCGTCTGTCCGAATACCGTAAACATAATCATAAACATTTCCGATATTTTGCGGGCTGCGGTATGTGCAACGATAATGTTCTGTCCCAGTTTATTGATTGCCGTCTGCAGCGTCAGGGAACCGATATTGATCAGGGAACTCATAAACCCCATGGACAGACCCGCGCTTAGCATGCTTTGGATCATCTGCGGCTGTGGCTCTTTGAAATCGTCCCTGGACAACCGGAGCAGTTCATACCGTTTTATCATATAGATCCAGCAGATCACAAACGCCAACGCCTGTGCCGAAACCGTGGCAACCGCGGCTCCCCTTACCCCCGTTTTTAAAACGACCACAAAAAAGAGATCCCCCGCAATGTTCAATATGACAGAGATTGCAAGAATCACCAAAGGCGTAATGGTATCTCCGAGTGCACGCAGTGCAGCAGCGCAGGCATCATAAAGAAATGTTGCAATCAATCCCGCAATAATAATTACAATATAAGAACCCGCCATTGTCCTTAAATTTTCCGGTACATTTAAAAAGCGTAAAATCGGCTGCAGAAAAAGCAGACCGAGAACCGTCAGTCCCGCAGCAACGGCAATTCCGAGTGTCAGTGACATGGCAAACGATTTTTTCACCCCGCGCAGATCCTTTGCTCCGAACCGCTGTGCAGTGATGATGGCAAACCCGTTGGAAAGCCCCATCAGAAAGCCGATGATCAGATTGCTCAGTGAACTTGTGGCACCGACAGCCGCAAGTGCATCTTCCCCCAGAAACGTTCCGACAATCCGGGTATCCACCAGGCTGTATGTAAGCTGCAGCAGATTGGCCAGAAAAATCGGAAGCGCAAAAGCGAGTATTAATCGGGAAGGTTTTCCTTTTGTAAGATCTTTCATTTTATTACCTCGTTAAAAAATTTCTCTTTTTTCATAAAATAAACATATTTTTGTCGAAAATAATAATATCACAATTTGTAAAGGATAGATACTGTGAAAACAACAGGAATCGTAATTTGTTATTGTAAGCAATCATCTTCCGGAACTTGCCAGCCGCCTGCAATTTAAAATTACAGAGGAAAATCCGGTCAGGGATTTAACCCCTGTTCCCGCTGCTTCCGGAAATAGGTCATCATCTCCCTAGTGAGACTTAATCCTTCCGGATCATCCGGCACATCCCGGTAATCTACCCATTCGGCAAGTGACAGTTCCTCCTCTTCGAGCCGGATCTCACCTTCTTCTGCCAGATCGCAGAAAAATCCCATCAGAAGGTTACTGTCAAAGCCCCATGGCTGGCTTTTATAATAACGGATATTTTTCACTTTCAGCCCGACTTCTTCCATCACCTCCCGGTGGACAGTTTCTTCCGCGGTTTCCCCGATTTCCGTAAACCCGGCAATGAGCGCATACCGTTTGTATTCCCTACCTGCATACTTTGTCATCATGATCTGATCGTTATTTGTCAGTCCGATGATGACTGCCGGCGCAATCTTCGGAAAAACCATATTGTTACAGACCGGACACTGCAACATGCGCTCCGTGCGGCTGTGTACAAGCGGATGTGCGCATCTGCCGCAGAATTGATTATCCCGGTACCACACATACAGATGCCATGCCGTTGTTGCGGCAAATACACGCTCCTTCGGTTTCATGGACCGGACTGCAAACAGTTTATGATACATAAATCCCGGAATTTCCACATCTTCATAAAGCTCTGTCAGATAAAAAGATATGTCATCCACGGAAAACAGATATACCAGTCCGGGCACTTTTTTGTGATGTGTCTTACAGTATTCCACCCACACGTGATACTTAAGAAATGTGATCTCCCCCTCGTTTTTCAGATAAACCGTCCGATCACGAAATGCCAGTATCCTGCTGTCGGCATCCGGTTCTTTCATTTCAAATGCATTGTCTAATTTCATTGGATAAATATCCTGTATCATGATTGATTCTCTCTTTTCCTGATCTTATCATTGTTTTGTCCGCGTCTGACTCCGGTAATGTCAGATCAACCGCATAAATTATCGCATAAAGCCTCCAAAAGATCAAATTTTCTTGACGAAAACCCGGGATACGGCTATACTATGTGTTTATCTATCTACAAACAACAGGGGGATTTTATATGAAGATACAATTATCCGAACATTTCACTTACAAAAAATTACTGCGCTTCGTCCTTCCTTCCATCGTCATGATGATCTTTACTTCCATCTACGGTGTAGTGGACGGGCTCTTTGTTTCCAATTACGTCGGAAAGACTGCATTTGCCGCCGTCAATCTGATCATGCCGTTTCTCATGGCAATCTCCGCTTTAGGCTTCATGATCGGTACCGGAGGAAGTGCGATCGTTGCAAAGACATTGGGCGAAGGCAAAAAAGAGCAGGCAAACGAATACTTTTCCATGCTGGTATATCTCACGCTGATCGGAGGCATTGTCCTCTCCGCGCTCGGCATCCTCTTTTCCCCGCTGATTGCACGCGGGCTTGGTGCCGACGGTGCGCTGTTGACAAACTGTGTGCTTTATGCCCGCATTACGCTGCTCTCCATGCCGGCCTTTATGCTCCAGAACGTATTCCAGAGTTTCTTTGTCACCGCAGAAAAACCAAAACTTGGTCTTGGTGTCATCGTCATCGCGGGTGTCACCAATATGGTTCTGGACTTTTTACTGGTAGGAGTGTTCCAGATCGGTCTGGCCGGTGCGGCATTCGCAACAGTCACCAGTGAATGCATCGGTGGTCTGTTTCCGATCCTTTATTTTGCACGCAAAAATTCCAGCCTTCTTAAACTCGGGCGCACACACTTTAACGGGAAAATTTTTCTGAGCGCCTGCGGAAACGGTTCATCCGAACTGATGACCAACCTTTCCAGTTCCATTGTAAACTCTCTGTACAATATTCAGCTTATGAATCTTGCCGGAGAAAACGGTGTGGCTGCGTTTGGAACGATCATGTATGTAAACTTTATTTTTATTGCAATTTTTCTGGGATATTCCATCGGAAGTTCGCCGCTTGTCAGCTATCACTACGGAGCGGGCAACCATGACGAATTAAAAAATCTGTTCCAAAAAAGTCTGCGGCTCATCGGAATCTGGGGACTCATGCTGTTTATTCTGGCGCAGCTGATCGCCAGACCTCTGGCCGCCATCTTTGTCGGATATGATGCGGATCTGTTTTCCATGACCCAAAACGGTTTCCGTATTTACTGCATTGCCTATCTGATCAATGGATTTAATATTTACGGTTCTTCGTTTTTTACGGCATTAAACAACGGACTGATATCTGCTGCAATCTCTTTTCTGCGGACACTGGTGTTCCAGCTGGCTGCCGTACTCCTTCTGCCACTGCTTCTCGGCATCAACGGAATCTGGAGTGCCGTGGCAGTAGCAGAACTTCTCACGTTAGGGCTCACGGTAACCTTCTTTGTCAGAAACCGCAAAAAATATCATTATGCCTGATCCTTTTTTTCGCGAAGTCTGATTACCAGTTCGTATACCTCCGGCCTGCGCTCCCGCAGATGTTCATCCAGCAGATGTCTGCGTTCCCGGAAACGTTCTGCCAGTTCCGGATGTTCCTGTGCAATCCGGTCATGTACTTCCTGCCGGTGTTCTTCCAGCCTTTTTGCCAGTGTCTCCTCATCTTTCCTGGAAATATTGACAATTTCCTTTAAATGTTCTTCCAGATGCTCCAGCCATTCATCCTCATCCAGCGCCTCCATATGGGACCAGCGTCCGTGAATCAGCTCCTCCACATCCTTATCCGATGTCAGATGCGCAATCTGGCGGGCAATCTGTTTTTCCATTTCCTGTTCTGCCTCCGAACCAAATGCCCAGACAAATTCCTGCACCCGGTTATCTGCCCGCTTCCGGGAGACGCTTTTTTCAACATTGTCCACACCGCCCTCCAGCGGATACGGACGACGTATCCCCATATCCTTAAGTGCAATATGGATGGTCCTGCGCACGCAGCCTTCCTCCACCATATACCCGAGTCCGAGTCTGCGCAGCTGTTCGTTCACCTCCGCAATATGTTCCGTCATATAAAACCGGATACCTTTTTCTTTCAGGGAGCCATAAAGCCGCTCCAGACAGTCTGCCGCCGTAATATCAATACTCCCGATGCCTCCCGCATCTAAAATGCCAGCAATTCCTGATTCTCGTTGATCCGGTAGCGGTTTTTCTGGGCAAAATTATTTTCTGCCAGAAGAGTCTCTGCCATAATCACTACTGCCACCGACAGACTGATCGTTATGGCATCTTTAAGCGGCACTGCAGACAGATCCACCGCCTTCCACCGCGGAAGTCCCGTCTGCACAGCACTTAATGTCTGTATGCCCCACTCCCTGACCGGAAGAAACTTTGTCATAAGTGCTCCAACCGCCCATCACCGGTGCAGATATGTAATTCACGAGTTTTCCCGCTTTCATCAGATAAAATGCCAGAAGCCACACGGCCACAAACAGAGTCAGGACCGGCACAACTTTAAGTGCTGCTTCTGAACCGCTTTCTATGTGCAGATCAATCAGCGCTCCTCCGATCAGTGCCGCCGGAGCTGCATCCACACCAAAAATGAACTGTGGTGAAGTCGAAAACAGTGCAAACAACAGGATCGGAAACACCGATCCATACAGACCGTATACCGCCGGAAGACCGGCAATCTGCGCATATCCCATGGAAATCGGGATGGAAACGGCCATAATGATAATTCCGGCACAAATATCTTTCGGCAGGTTTTTCTTCTCATAATGCTGCAGTGTCTGTGCGATTGTCACTTTCATCCTATCCGGTCTCCAATCTCCGGAAACGGAATCATCGCCGGCTGGTCATTTCTGTGCTCCCCGATCATCTTTTCCATCCAGACCATATCATACCAGCGGCCGAATTTATATCCACACTGATGAAAGGTTCCCACCATTTCATATCCCAGCTTTTCGTGAAACCGGACACTGTCTTTTGTCAGATATTCGTCCTCGATCTGCGGATAGGCAATACAGGCATTGACATTTAAAATCCCCTGCTGCCGTAAAATCTGTTCCAGTCTGTCATACAATCTGCGTCCAATGCCCTGCTGCTTTGCCTCTTTGCGTACATAGATGGATGTCTCCACCGACCAGTCATAAGCTGCCCGCTCTTTGAACGGACTGACATAGGCATATCCGACCATCTCATGGTCTTTTTCCGCCACCAGATACGGATACCGTTTTAATGTATTCGTGATCCTTTCCTCAAACTCTCCGACGGTCGGAACCTCATATTCAAATGTGATCGCCGTATGTTCTACATAAGGCCGGTAAATTTCCAGCAATCCTGCGGCATCTTCCGCAGATGCAGTTCGTATACTTAATTCTTTTCCCATTTTCATCCTACTTTCTTGCAATGCGGTGCAGCTGCGGCCGCAGCGTAATCTCCGGCACAACCATGCCCTCCCGCTGTTCCAGTACATAGGCAACCGCCTTTGCCACTTCATCCGGCAGCAGATAACTTTCCGGCTCCTCCCCACAGGTAAAATCCGCATCCCGGTACAGATTGGTATCTGTCATGTCCGGATGAATCGTTGTCACCTTGACACCGTACTTGCGTGCTTCCTCAAACAGACTCTTTCCGAAGCTGGACAGTCCCGCCTTGGTTGCCGCATAGGCACAGCCATGCGGACTGCTCTGCTTGGCCGTCACGGACGAGATATTGATGATATATCCATGATTTTTCTTCAGCACCCGAAGCAGCCGGTTCGTCAAAAGCAGGGGAATCTCCAGGTTTGTACGAACCAAGGCCTGTATCTTTTTGGGAGTCAGTTCCTCATGCAGACCATAATGTCCGACTCCTGCCGCATTGACAAGTACCTCAATGTCTGCCGTTTTTGTGATCTCTTTCACCGCATCGCATAATTTCTGTTCTTCTAATAAATCGCCTTCTACCGGATGAAATGCCGCGGTCTGCTCTACAAATTCCCTTGTCTGTTCTTTTGCAAAATCCCGTCCAAATCCGTAGACTTCATACCCTTTCTCACAGAGTACCCGGCTGATTGCCAGTCCGATTCCGGAACTGGCACCGGTTACAATCGCTGCCTTACTCATGATATATGTTCTCCTTGTCCATTCTCTGTGTTAATTCCGTGATCATAAAACTTTCCATTTCCTTTAATAATTCCGGTGGATACTGATATACCCCGTTGCAATTGACATAAGGATACTGTACCGCTGGTGCAAAAGGTTCTACCCGCCGGAGTTTTTTCATATATTCCTGTGAAATCCGGAACGTTCCCACACTTACATCAACCAGTTTCTCCCAGCCGTCATGCAACATACGGTCACCAAAAATACGGTCAATCTGACTTAGCAATTGCAGATAATCGGTCTTCCAGGACGGCAGATACAGCATCGGATCAAAGCACAGGCGCACCGGAAATCCTTTTTTAAGTCCCTCCGCGGCACAGACTATGCGTGCAAACGCCGAAGGTGTTTCTTTCTCAAACGCATCTATCATCTTCTGCGGAGACAGGGTAAACGCATAGATCACATTGGACAGACAGGGCAGATCCCACATCGCATGGCCGGCACATTTTGTCCGGATTTCCAGCTTTAAGTTTTCATGTTTTGCAGCATATGCACTCCAGAGTCTGACATATCCTGTCACAGCCTCCATGGCAAGCAGATCCGCATCATAAGAAATGCACACATACATATTCTGTGTTTTTAAAATATGGTCAAGTTCTTCCAGGTAATCTTCGATATTTACAAAAAGCACCATATGCCCGGACGGATACATTCCCTTAAGATAACAATAGCTGCAATCATAGATGCAGTTCATCATTGTGGAACAGTAATAAAAATTGGTATTGCCAAAATCCTGACAGACCGGTGCTCCTTCATAAAAAAAATGATCGGTTTTTTCTGCCAGAATGAGAGCCTGTGCCTGATGCTGCCGGACACCGTCCTGCCCATGCCGGTTAAATACATCCTTGTAATGTTCAATCTCCACAATCTGTGCCTGTGGAAACTGCAAAAGGATCTGTTCCGTACGCGGATGATTGCGGATGCGGCGTTCCACATAAATATGGGAAAACCGTGTATTATAACACACGTGCTCTAAGTTCTTCAAGAATCCTCTTTCCTTCCCGTTTGTCTTTTGCCGGCAGCCGGCCTGCCTGTTCATATTCCCGGTACCATCCGGACATGGTTTGCATTCCGGATGCTTCTTTTTCTTCGCAGAGTGAATGATACAAAATCATCTGCCGGATCTGCGCTTTCATTGTTTCAGAACCATGCAATGCCTCCTGCCACAGCTTTGCCTGTTCTTCTACCTGGCTTTTAAATGCTTCCTGCATGCTCTCCTGCCTGCTGTTTTTTTCCTGCATTGTCAGAAGCTGCCGGATAAATGTTAAAACCTCTTCTGCTGCCCGGTCCATGATCTGTGAAAAATGTTCTCCACTCCCGGCACTCTGCGGCTCCTGTGTTGTTCCATGATCGGTTACTACCTTGAGAAACAGCATCTGGTGCGGCGCATAGTAATAGTTTGCTGCCTGATATATTGCAGCAGCCTCCATATCCACCAGGATTCCTTTTTCCCCGTTCCCCGCCCCGGCATCTTTATCCAAAAACTGTTGGAAAGATTTCTGATCCTGTACCGTTGGAAAACTGTATAGTTCTGCTTCCCCAAACGGATGCCGGTATAAAATATCGGGATAAAACGTACGTCCGTCTACCGTTTGCGTCAGTTTGTTACAAAGCGAAACAGTGCCGACAGGAATATTTTTCCTGCCGGCACAGCTCCCATAATTGATCAGAAAATCCCCGCTATCCGGTTCTCTTCTGGTCGAACACTCTGCCACCGCCGTGGCCGCCGCAATGGCGGATGCCCCGGTAATGACAATCTGTATTTGATTGTTTTCATCCGAAAATACCTGAAAATGATTCTGTGTCATATCTTTTTTCAAAGAAAGCGCCCGGATCAGTTCCTTTGCCTCCGGATAAAGAGCTGTAAATATTGTGATCAAATAGCTTTTCCTTCACTTTCTAAAATGTGTCTTGCCACATAAACACCACTGGCAGATGCATGGGACAGTGAATGGGTCACACCACTGCCATCTCCGATGATATAAAGCCCCGGATACCGGCTCTGCAGATTCTCATCCAGCTCTACTTCCATATTATAGAATTTTACTTCCACACCATACAGCAGGGTATCATCGTTTGCGGTACCCGGTGCAATCTTATCGAGCGCATAGATCATCTCCATGATACCGTCTAAGATTCGCTTCGGAAGAACCAGACTTAAATCTCCCGGTGTTGCGGAAAGTGTCGGTGTCACAAGCCCCTCCTCGATACGTTTCTGATTACTGCGTCGTCCGCGCACCAGATCACCAAAACGCTGTACGATCACACCACCGCCTAACATGTTCGATAACCGCGCAATGCTCTCTCCGTATCCATTGCTGTCTTTAAACGGCTCGGAAAAATGTTTGGCAACCAGAAGTGCAAAGTTTGTATTTTCTGTGCGAAGATCCGGGCTGTCATAGCTGTGTCCGTTTACCGTCACAATACCATTGGTATTTTCATTTACCACGATACCATATGGATTCATACAGAATGTACGGACATTATCCTCAAACTTTTCCGTACGGTAAACAATCTTGCTCTCATAAAGTTCATCGGTCAGATGGGAAAAGATCACTGCCGGAAGTTCTACCCGCACACCGATATCCACACGGTTGGATTTGGTAGGAATTTCCAGATCCTCACAGACATTCTCCATCCACTTGCTTCCGCTTCGTCCAACCGACACGATACATTTTCTGCACGCATATTCTGCATCTTTTGCCGAAACTGTGTAACCGTCCTCTTTGACCTGAATCTTCTCCACCGGGGTATCAAAGAAAAAGTCCATGTGTTCCTTCATCTCGTCATAGAGATTTTTCAGCACCACATAATTGACATCCGTGCCCAGATGACGGACCGATGCATCCAGAAGCTTCAGCTTATTCTGCAGACACACTTTTTTTAAATCTGTGCCCGCCGTGGAGTACATTTTGGTACCCTCCCCACCGTGGGACATATTGATGGTATCCACATATTTCATCAATTCAAGTGCTTTCTGTCTGCCGATATATTCATATAACGTACCGCCGAAATCATTGGTGATGTTGTATTTACCATCCGAAAAGGCTCCGGCTCCGCCAAATCCGTTCATGATTGCACAGGTCTTGCAGCTGATACAGCTCTTTACCTTTTCCCCATCAATCGGACAATGTCTCTGTTCCAAAGAATGTCCTGCATCAAACACTGCAATCTTTAAATTTTCATCCTGCTTCATGAGCTCATAGGCAGAAAAAATTCCACCCGGTCCTGCTCCAATAATAATTACATCATACATTCGACGCCACCTCCGGCTTTTTATTTTTTCTCGCGGCTCTCATTGCGGTACTGCAACGGAGTCCTGTCAAAGCATTTTTTAAAGGTACGGTTAAAATGCTCAACACTCGGATATCCGACAACATCCGCAATATTTTCAACCGTCATATTACCGTTTTTCAGCAGAGTCTTGGCACGTTTCATACGAATATGGGCTACGTGCTCTCCAAATGTCTTACCTGATTTATCCTTGATATATTTGGAGATATAAGGCTCTGACAGATGGAACCGCGCTGCCATGCTCTCAAGTGTTACATCCTGATAATTGTTCTGGATAAAATTAAGCATGGCGGTCAGGCGTTCATCCTGTGCCCCATCGTTTTGTGCAATCTGCGGTAATTTATTTACAGCAACCGTCAGCGCATGGATGGACGCTTTGATGATATCCTCATCCATACCGACACCCCAGTAATTCTTTCCTTCACAGGTAATGCCCACATAGGCGATTGCCTTAGAAGAAGATCCATGGGACAATGCATGTTCTTCATAGGTAGAAAGTTCGTAGCTGATACCGAAGAACTGCTTGATTGTGTTGCTCACGGCGTCCAGACGACCGTTTCCGTTTGCATCGACGATGGTCTTCTTTCCGCCAAAGTTAATTTCTGTCTCTGCCATAATACCATCATTCTGCTTGAAATGGCAAGAATCGATTGTAAAGTACGGCATTTTGTTCATATAGTTTTCTTCAAAGATCTCGTATACCCACTGTGGAGAAAGTTCCTTGTGTTCTTCATCCGATACCTGTTTCACTGCATATCCGACTTCTTCTTTCATTGCCTGCGGCAGAGAAATGGAGAAATTCTGCTTTAAGATATAACTGATTCCTCCCTTTCCGGACTGGCTGTTGATACGGATAACATCGGCATCGTAAGTTCTTCCCACATCCATCGGATCGATCGGCAGATACGGAACCGTCCATGTCTTTAATTTCTTTTCTTCTCTCCAGGCCATTCCCTTTGCAATCGCATCCTGATGGGAACCGGAGAACGCAGAAAAGACAAGATCTCCGGCATACGGAGAACGCTCATGGACATGCATTCTCGTCAGACGCTCATACGTCTCACGGATGCGTGGCATATCTGCAAAGTCCAGTTTCGGGTCAATGCCATAAGAAAACATGTTCATGGCAAGCGTAATGATATCGACATTTCCGGTACGCTCTCCGTTTCCAAACAGCGTGCCTTCGATACGGTCTGCTCCTGCCAGAAGTCCCAGTTCAGCATCACTGACACCGCAGCCTCTGTCGTTGTGCGGATGAAGACTGAGTACCACATTTTCTCTGTGGTGCAGATGCTTGCTTACATATTCGATCTGTGTTGCAAAAACATGCGGCATTGCAGTCTCAACAGTTGCCGGGATATTGATAATTGCCTTGTGTGCGGCATCCGGCTCCCATACATCCAGAACGGCATTGCAGACATCTACTGCGTAATCCACTTCGGTTCCGTGGAAACTTTCCGGACTGTACTCAAAAGAGAAATCTCCCTCTGTCTCACTGGCAAGTCTCTTTAACAGCTTTGCACCATCCACAGCCAGCTGCATGATATGCTCTTTGTCTTTTTTAAACACCTGCTCCCGCTGTGCCACAGAAGTGGAATTGTACAGATGAATAACTGCATGCGGAGCCCCTTTGACTGCCTCAAATGTTTTTTTAATGATATGCTCACGCGCCTGTGTCAGTACCTGAACGGTCACATCATCCGGAATCATATCCCGCTCAATCAGCGTACGCATAAAAATAAACTCTGTTTCTGATGCTGCCGGGAATCCAACTTCAATTTCCTTAAATCCGATATCCACGAGCATCTGGAAAAACTCCAGCTTCTCGTCAAGGCTCATCGGCTCGATCAGTGCCTGGTTACCGTCACGCAGGTCCACGGAACACCAGATTGGTGCTTTCTCTATGTAATCTTTTTTGGCCCAGTCGTATTCGCAGACTGGAGGAAGAAAATACTGTCTTTCATACTTGTCAAAATTTTTCATGATGTTTCCTCTTTTCCAATATTAAATATTATCAATTTCAATGAGTAATTTTAACACATAATCTCTCATTTGGAAATGATTAAATTTAAGCAATTTTATTGATGTTTTTTATTTTGTCAATTGATTTTGCAGCCGGTGTACCACAGATGCCTCTGCCTCAGACGCATGCATCACCTGTTCTGCGACCTGTCTGGCAACCGGAGTTACCTCATTTTCTTCTTCCCACTCCTGCAGACCGGCATCCGGGATCTCCTGTTTTTTCTGCAGTACATACCGGTTCAGGTTATTGCAGTACTGCATCAGATTCCGGAATCCACGCACACGGGTCAGAAGATTTTTACCGTATGCCTGCTGCTCTAAGCCTGCTATGGCAATCACTTCCATACACAGATGAAGTTCTCCGGTGATATCCGATGCTTCCATCAGAAGATCCGGCCGTTCTTTTTTTGCCTGCAAAAAATATGCCTTTGCTCCATCCACATCTGCCCGGTCAAAATATTCCGCCAGCCGGCACCGGACTTCTGCAATCTCTGCTTTTTCTCCCAGCATGCCTACCATACACGCATACACCCGCAGCCTGTTGTGCCTGATCCAGACATACTGTAAAAACTCCGAAATGAATCCGAAAATTCTCCGGTGATAAGAATCCTCTTCTTCCACTTTCACGCACCGCTCCACTTCAAATAAAATAGAAAACAGCCATTCCATATAAGCATCATAAACTTCTTTTTTTGCAATCAGCATATTTCCGAAATATGTGTGCTTTTGCTGCACCAGCTGCTGAAAATCCGCCGCATAATCTGGATAAATCTCCTGTATCACACGGGCTGTTTCGTCCAGATACAAAATCTTGTGGTGAGAAGCAAATCCCTCATAATAAGAAAAATTCAGCTGCAGTTCTTTCGTTGTGATCACATCATACTGCTGCAGCAGAGAAAGAATCTGTGCCTCTGTAAACAATTTTCCCTGCTCATTCAGAAGATACCGGCGGTAATGGCAGGTACCAACTACCTTTGCATGGGAGTTTTTCCATACCCAGTACATTCCCGTCAGTTCACTGTAATAACAGTTTTTTTCGGAAATGTGATCTCCGGTATTATCTCCCACACAAAAAGACAGCGGGGACGATTTCTCATCCCTGCTGTATGACGAAGCCGCCGCTCTTCCCACATGAAGCGGAATATACAACGGGTCCGGTGGCGGTGTAAATGCCTTATGCGTCATCACATAGATGGCGGTCTGTTGATTTTTATCTTCTGCGCCGGTCTCCATATTTTTCATGATACATTTTCTTTTCTTCATACATTGCCTCATCTGCCTGATTCAGATATACATCCATATTATATTCACTGTCCCACGGGGCAAGAATCACACCGATACTGACCTCTAAAGATTCCCGGATCGGAGAGGTTTCCTCCCCACATACCACGGCAATGCTCTGCCGGATGGATTCCGCGGTGATCCCGGACTCTTCTCTCGTCAGCAGTAAAAATTCATCACCGCCAAACCGAAACGGCAGACTGTCTTCTGCCGCAAGTCTTCCCAGCGCTTCCCCCGTCTTTCGGATGACCCAGTCACCGGCTTTATGTCCATACGTATCGTTGATGTATTTTAAGCGGTTGATGTCGCAGAATATAAACTTTGTATTGACATGATACTCACAATTTTTCTCATAAAACTTCTGTCCCAGATCTTCCATTCCAAAACGGTTATAAATTCCCGTCAGCTGATCGATCCGGTACAACTTCTGCAGTTTCAGATTTACTTCCTGATACTGCTTCCGCTGGATATAATTTTCCAGTGCATAACAGATATTGCGGAAAAAGGTTTCCAGAATTCCTGTCCTAAACATCTCATCCACACCAGCCACCATACAGTATCCCATCCGGTGCAGCTGATAATGCAGTGGCATAAACACCTGTACCCCGCCTTCTTCTGTCCGGTTCTTTTCATTGCACCAGTTAAGCACTTCTCTCTTACAGCTTCGATAACTTTTGGCTTCCTGGGAAAACAGATCATCCGTCAAAAAGATCTGCCCTCTTCCTGCCCCGACCAGATCTAAGAATCTCCCCGTCGCATCCATGATCTCTTCTAAAGAGATCCGGCTGGTTACCCATTCCTGCATGGAATCGAGTTTGGATTTTGCGTCATGTTCCTGCAGATTTTTCCAGAAAATCCGGTTACGGAACGATTCCGTATCAAATGGGACATGCTTTGTGCAGCCACAGGTATTCCCGATAAAAAACCGGTAGGAAAGTTCCCTGTGTACCAGCTTTCCATCTGCCTTTTCATGCAGTTCGTGCAGAAGCCTGACAGCTTCATATGCCACCTGGTCTCTCGGCCGTTCAATGGTTGTCATCGTCGGGCTGAAACATTCCCCGTCAAAATACCGGTCAAACCCTGTGATTGGTATCTTTCCCTCGAGCGCCGTTCCTTTTATGGTCTGCAAAAAAGCTGCCGCCATCAGATCATTTGCGCTGATAACCGCCTGTGGGAGTTCCTCCCCTGCCTCATATGCTGCAATCATTTTTCTGGCATATGTTTCCCCGGAGCGGTACTCATAATTTCCATAATCCACCCATTCCGGCATAAGACAAAGCCCCAGTTCCCGAATTTTGGACTCTACCCCCTGTTGACGCATCTGCGCCTCATAGGTATCTTTCATCCCGTTAATAAAACCAAATGTCCGGATTCCATGAACCCCGGCCAGATGCCGCACGATCTGCCGCATGGCTTTGCTCTGATTGATTCCGACAAAAGAAAGCCCGGGAATCTCCTCTTCCAGAGATACACAGGGCTTTTTACTTTCTATGATCCGTTCGAGTAACCGCTGCTTGACATCCCCTTCTTTGACCGTGGTACTCGGATACAAAAATCCATCGTACTCCGACATATCTGCCAGTTCAAAAAAATCAAATTCTGATTTATTAAAACTGTCTCCTGATCCCAGTCTTCCAAAACTTGCATACAGATGTATGGAGTCATGGAATTCTTTCTGTGAATTTTCCAGACCGTGATACATATCACGCAGGTACTCACCGTTCCATCCTGTCGCAAATACTGCTATCTTCATAGTCGCACCCCTGTTCTTTTTCCTTCCCCATATCTGGTACTATTATACCACCAATTTCAGAGAGCGTCATCCGATTTTCGACATTTGCCGACATATTCTTTTCCTGTTTCTGCCCGCTTTACGCCTGTTTTTTTGTTTTCCGTCTTCTTCGTCTCCGACGCAGTTTTTGTCCGTTTTCCTTTCGAAAGTTCTGGATCGTCTCCCAGATTTTTGTATAATCCCGCTCGAACAGTTCTTCCGAGAGCTGGACTGCCAGCGTTTCTTTCGGAACTGTCTCGACAATTTTATCGGCCACAAACCGCTTGCTTTTCTGCTTATATGCATGCATCGCGTTCAGTTCCTGGATATGCGCCAGTTCCGGCCGCCACAAAATCTCTATTTTACAGTTCCAGTCCATCTGTGGGTTACTCTGTGGCTCCCGCAGCATATAAAAATCAACCTGATCCCCTACCTGTTCCACCGTAATGATCCCCCACCATTCCGGGACATGTTCCTTAATATGTGCCGCATGCCGGGTTCCGACCACGACCAGATCATAGTCATAATATAAGTTGTAATCTTTCACCTGGCGATCCAGCCGTGCATAACTGTCCGCATCACTCTTGATCTCAATTCCGTAGAGGGCATCGTATACCACCATGACCATATCCGCCCGTGACTGCCCCATCACCTGTTCCTCAAGGATTCTGTTTTTCCCGTAAAGTTCTTCCAGATAAAATGCCAGAGGTTCACGGATATCTTTATCGTATAACATTATTTTGCCAGCTTTGCATCAGCTTTTGCCTGGAATTTCTCATTATATACGATAAAACGCTCATGCTCGCCCTCTCCGATCAGTCCTGCCTCATCAAAAGCTTTTACAGAAAACGTCAGTGCTCTGCCATCTACTTTCGTCAGTTCGGTTTCACAGGTAATTTTCATGCCCACCGGGGAAGCTGCCACATGTTTTACATTCATTAACGTTCCTACCGTTCCGCTTCCCTCCTCTAAATACGGCTGTACACTCTCCCATGCAGTCTTTTCCATCAATGCGATCATTGCAGGGGTTGCAAATACATCCAGGGCACCGCTTCCCATAACTTTTGCGGTGTTTTCCTCTGTTACCATAATTTCCTGTGTTCCTTTTACGCCTTCTTTTAACATATGTAATACTCCTTTTCTTATTTTGCATTAAATAAGCGATCGGGAAAGAGTTTCGCGATCACCTGTTCTGCATAAATAGTAACATGATTTAAAAGAAGTGTCTACAGTTTAGAAAGTTTTTAGAAATGCACCAACACGCTATTTTCCGGCATTTTCGCGCTCATTGTTAGCACTCATTCAAAAAGAGTGCTGATTTTCTATTGACTTTTTACAAAACTGGTTTTATCATTTTCATTAGCGAACATTTGTGAATGAAAACAAAGGAGATGTATAACATATGGCAAATAAACACGGATCATTATCCATCGACAGCGACAACCTGTTTCCGATTATCAAGAAATGGTTATATTCAGATCATGATATCTTTTACCGTGAGCTGATTTCCAACGGCTGCGATGCGATTACCAAATTAAAGAAACTGGACATGATGGGAGAATATTCCCTTCCTGCTGATTATAAAGCAAAGATTCAGGTCATCGTAAACCCGGAAGAAAAAACCTTAACATTTATCGATAACGGTCTTGGAATGACTGCCGATGAAGTAGAGGAATATATCAACCAGATTGCGTTTTCCGGTGCAACGGATTTCATCGAGAAATACAAAGATAAGTCCAATGACGATCAGATCATCGGTCATTTCGGACTTGGTTTTTACTCCGCATTTATGGTTGCAGATGAAGTAACGATTGATACCCTTTCTTATAAAGAAGGTGCAACCGCTGTTCACTGGTCCTGCGATGGTGGTACCGAATTTGATATGAAAGACGGCGACAAAACAACCGTTGGTACAGAAATCACACTGTTCTTAAATGAGGACTGTCTGGAATTTGCCAACGAATACCGTGCAAGAGAAGTCATTGAAAAATACTGTTCTTTCATGCCAACCGAGATCTATCTTTCCAAGGCCAATGCCCCGGAAGAATATGAAACCATCGACAAGGAAGATGTAAAAGATACCGATAAAGTGATTGAACAAATCCACGAAGACGCCAAGACCGAGGAAAAAGAAAACGACAAGGGCGAAAAAGAAATCGTAGAAGTTTCTCCGGCCAAGGACAAGGTAAAGATTGTAAAACGTCCGGTACCACTCAACGATACCAATCCTCTCTGGACCAAAAATCCAAGTGAATGTACCGATGAGGATTACAAGGAATTTTACCGCAAGGTATTTATGGATTACAAGGAGCCTCTGTTCTGGATCCATCTGAATATGGATTATCCGTTCAATTTAAAAGGTATCCTCTATTTCCCGAAGATCAATACCGAGTATGATTCCATTGAAGGAACCATCAAACTTTACAACAATCAGGTATTTATCGCAGATAATATCAAAGAAGTCATTCCGGAATTCTTAATGCTCTTAAAAGGCGTTATCGACTGTCCGGATCTGCCTCTGAACGTATCACGTTCTGCGCTGCAGAATGACGGTTTTGTCAAGAAAATTTCCGAGTACATTACCAAGAAAGTGGCTGACAAGCTCATCGGCATGTGCAAGACAGAGAAAGAAAACTATGAAAAATACTGGGATGATATCAGCCCGTTTATCAAATACGGCTGCTTAAAAGATACAAAGTTCTGTGACAAGATGAATGATTATATCCTCTTTAAGGATATCAATGACAAGTATCAGACACTTCCGGAACTTCTCGTTCCTGTTGAGGACGAAAAGAAAGACGACGAAAAGACGACCGAAGATGCAAAGACGGAAGAATCCAAGTCGGACGATGCAAAAGAGGAAGAAAAAGAGCCGGAACGCAGCACGATCTACTATGTAACAGACAAGGCTCAGCAGGGACAATACATCAAGATGTTCAAGGAACAGGGCATGAATGCCGTAATCCTCGATCACAACATCGATACTTCCTTCATCACACAGTTAGAGCAGCGCAACGAGCACTATCAGTTCAAGCGTATTGATGCAGATGTCACAGATGCCTTAAAATCCGATGATGCAGCAGATCTGACCGAGGAAACCAATACCCTTTCCGATCTGTTCAAAAAGACACTGAACAACGATAAGCTTACGGTAAAAGTAGAAAGCTTAAAGGATGCGGATGTTGCCTCTATCCTCACACTCTCCGAACAGGGCAGACGTATGCAGGATATGATGAAGATGTACGCAGCCGGCGGTATGGGCGGTATGGACCCGAATATGTTTGCAGCAGACCAGACTCTGACTTTAAATGCAAACAACGCTCTGGTAAAATATCTGTTCGAACACAAAGATTCCGAACATTCCGGCATGTTTGCAGAACAGCTCTATGATCTGGCCATGCTTTCCAACCAACCATTGTCCGCAGAGGCTATGACAAAGTTCGTAAAGCGAAGCAACGATATCATGTTACTGTTAACCAAATAAAAAATGGTATGAAAAACTCCGAAGCTGTATGCTTCGGAGTTTTTTGCTTCTATGATATTAAAAATTACGAAAAATGTCTGCGGCTCCCTCTCAGATAACCCGCATGCACCAGAATTGCCACGGTCGTACCGATTAAAATTCCCACCATTACATCGGTCGGAAAATGAACAAAGTGATACAGTCTGGAAAACGCAATCAGTGATGCTAAAATCACTGCCGGAATTCCAAGCTTTTTATCATTACATAAAAGTGCGATAGATGCAGCAAATCCGTTCATGGAATGCCCGGACGGAAAGGAATAATCCTTTGGGCTTTTTATGAGCAGGGCAATCTGTGTATCCAGCCAGCAGGGTCTTTCTCTTGCGATCAGATTTTTCAGGATCAGATTTCCAATGATAAACGTAATTGCCATGGATATCACCATCTGGATTCCAATTTTGCGGTATTTCTTCGGAATACAAAGCGCAAGGCCAAGTACAATCCAGAAAATACCGGCATTTCCTATCGTGGAGAGTCCTGTCATGATATGGTCAAGAACCGGCTGATGAATCTTCTGCAGTGCATATAAAATATCAAATTCCCATTTCATGTTGTCTCTGTATTTTCTCCTGTTGTAAAATATTTCTCATATGTGCTGAAAAAAGAATCCGTCCCGATGCCGGACACATCTTTTAACGTCACATCGTCCCACAGATTATCATTTAAGCAAAACGTGGAATTCTTCACAAACGTCTGGTACTCGTTTTCAAATCGTTCTTTTTTTTTCTTTACACGGATTTTTTCCTTGTTTTCCTCCGTCAGATCTTTTTCGAATTTGTTCAGACAGCGGATGATATAATACCCGTCATCTGCCGCAATCACATCGGAACACGCTCCGTCATCGAGATTAAAAACAATCTCTTCCATATCCTGTGGATAAACTCCACGCGCAATGGTGCGCTCAAACTCCCTCGACTGATTGTAAGCACTCGCAACCGAGGCAAAATCATCTCCTGATGCAAGATTTTCCTGCACCGCACGCAGTGCTTCTTTTTCTTTTACATAGATCTGTTGTACCCGGACCACTCTCGCTTCATCATCACTGATCTCCTCATCGGTTCCCTGTGTCAGCGCATGATACAGCTTTTCTGCCAGTGCATACTCTTCATATGCTGTACGGATCTCTCTCTCATACAGACCGATGAACGTTTTTTCTTCCTCCGTAAGTGACTGGTAATATTCTTTTGCCGCACGTGCTGCCTGTTTCTTTTCCTGCTCACTCAGATGCATGTCCTGATTTTCTGCCAGAATATCCATACATGCAATATGTGTCAGTTCCTGAATCGTCACATCCTTGACATACTGTTCTAAATCCGCATCATAGGATTCCCAGAGATCCGTTCCGTACGCTTTGCCATACAGGTTGCGGTAATTGCACAAATACAGTTTTGCATATCTAATATCATATTTATGATCATTGATCCGCACAATGGCATTATGGTTTCTCAACTGCCCTGACGACAGGCGAATCTGTGTATTTCCAACCTTACAGCCTCCGAGTGACGGTACCGTAAGCGCTGCCATAAGAAAAATCCCCGCCAGTTTCCATCTCTTTTTTTTCATACCGTTTTATCCTTCTACGACAAGAAAACGACCATCAGGAATGGCAAAAACCTCACTTGCCTCTAACAGTTCTTCCTCACTCATTCCGGCGACATCCATCCCCGCGTCATCAAAATAATCCCGCACTTCTTTTATATTTTTACAGACAACCGCCATGCAGTCCTCCAGAAACTCTTCTGCTTCCTCCGGACTTTCCGCTACCGCCTCCGGGAAAAGTTGTGTCTGGTGTTCCAGAAAATAATGTAAAATCTCCTCATCGTATTCGTTCATACCTTTTTCCTCCCTGTGAATCACTTTCTATTATTATAACGAAGGAATTTCTCTGTGACAATCCCTTAATTCCACTCCATGACGCCCAGTTTTTTCAGTTCCTGATATAACCGTCCCACCGGAAGTCCCACCACATTGTTATAATCACCATGGATTTCCTTCACAAAAGCAGCTGCCTGTCCCTGAATTCCATAGCTTCCCGCCTTATCCATCGGCTCTCCGCCGGCAATATAGCGCCGGATTTCCGCGTCATCCAAAGGATACATGCAGACATCTGTTTTCTCATAAAATGAAGTTTCCCCGGTTCTGCCGTTTTTATCAATAAAAACAAGCGTTACTCCCGTGTATACGCTGTGGGTATGTCCGGACAGCATCGAAAGCATATGGGCTGCATCCGCGTCATCCCGCGGTTTCCCGAGAATATTTCCATCACAGGCAACCACCGTATCGGCCCCGATCACCAGAATGTCCTGCGGCGTAACCAGCTCCGGATGGATTTCATTGTAGGAAAGAATTCCTGCGGCCACTTCTTCCGCTTTCTGACTGGAAAGTTCTAACACTGCCCCATCCACAGAACCAGCAGTAATGACTTCTTCTCCCATCGCCGGGCAGATTTCAAATTCCAATCCGATCTGTTCGAGCAGCTCTTTTCTCCGCGGTGACGCAGAGGCAAGTACAATTCGACTCATAATGTGACAACCTCCTTCAGGTGAAACGAATAGATGAGTTTTTCTTCCGCCACCATTTTTTTTGTATCCGTAGAAAATACACGGCTTAATGCATCTGCATACAGCTGAAGCTGTGTCTGATAGCGCATCAAAAGTTCCTGCGCCTGTTTTACCCGGTCCGTCTTGTAATCCAGCAAAATAATTTTATCATTTTCCATCCAGAAAACATCTATGATTCCCTGTACCAACACCGTCCCGCCGGATGCCTCCATCTGATGCTGCATCACAAACGGTCTCTCCCGGTACAGATCCCCACGCACAGCTGCTGCTGCCATCCGGGGAGCAATCGGACTTTCCACAAACGCTTCGATCATTTCCGGAATAACAAGCGCATACCATTCCCCCGGCAGTTGTCCGTTTGCAAGCATCCGGTCCAGTTCCTGTTTCACAAATGCAGAAACTGCTCCCGCATCAGAGGTATCTATATCTGCAATCGCAGCAAAATCCAGACATTCCATCACCCGGTGCACCGCGGTTCCCCGCATAGCACCCTGATTTACTTTTTCAGCTGCCGGATACTCTCTGTCCTCTTCTCTTGCAAAGTCCGGAACATACACTTCACGGTCTTCCTGCAGAAAATCCGGCACCACGGCTTCTCCCTCGGACCTGTCATACTGTAAGACAAGCGATGCATGCTTCAGTTCCGAAACCGAATATTTACTTTTTTTGCCGGCCTCACTCTGATATGGGTAACGGTAGGAAAACCACTGGTCATACTGCTGAAGCAGTTCCGGTTTCGCATGATCGATATGCTGCAGAAGTTCCTCATAATTTTCCCTGCTGTCTGCCGCCTGTTCCACCTCTTCCCATACAATTTTTTCCGGTGGAACCACATCGAGCGTATATTTCTGCGGATAAGAAAGCATGGCCGGAAGAATCCAGTCCAGGTAGCTGGCTGCCCGAACCCTCTGCCGGTAACTGACCGGCTTCCCCGGAAGTACATTTCCGGTATATCCGGAAAACGTTTTTTGGGCATCTTTGATCATTCCGGTCAAAACCAGTTTTTCTTTGGCTCTCGTCAGTGCCACATACAATACGCGCAGTTCCTCTCCAAGATTTTCCCTGCGGATCCGGTCCGCAATCTCCGACCGGAACACACTGTTTTTTTTCACTCTGGGCTGCCCGGAAATTTCACAGATTCCAAGGCCTAAATCCGGATGTACCACCAGCCGGTCGCTGGCATCCATCTGATTCATTTTTCTTCCCAGACCGGACACAAAAACGACCGGAAACTCCAGTCCCTTACTCTTATGAATGGTCATCACGCGGACAACATTGGCATTTTCTCCTGTGGTATCTGCCTCCCCGAAATCCACTTCATATTTCTGAAGCTTATCGATATAACGCAGAAAATGAAACAATCCCCGGTAGCTTGTTTTCTCGTAATCAACCGCTTTTTCCACCAGCATTGCAAGATTTGCCGCACGGCGCTCCCCTGCTGGCAGTGCCGCCGCATAATTTCCATATCCGCTAAGCTGCAGAATCTTCTGGATCAGTTCATGGATCGGCAGATCCTGTTTTTCCCGCAGCTTACGATACATCCGGTAAAAGTCATAAAGTGTGCCCTCCGTGGCTTCCTGCATGGCATGCATTGCAGCTTCCGCAAACGAACACTCCGGATTTTCCACACGAATCTGTGCCATCTCTTCCTCATCCAGTCCCACCAGGGGAGACCGAAGAACCGCCGCCATCGGAATATCCTGATAGGGATTATCCAGAATCCGCAGCATTGCCAGCACCGTCTGTACTTCCGATGCCGAAAAATATCCGGTCGAAGACTCCACATATGCCGGTATCCCCGCTCCCTGCAGAACCTGCACAAAATCCGTTCCGTAGTCTTTTAAACTTCGAAGCAGGATGACAATATCGGAATAACGCAGCGGCCGAAGCTGTCCACTCTCCTTATCCGTCACCTGCATGTGCTGCTTCATATCCGCAATACGCGTGGCAATCATATGCGCTTCCATCTGTCCTTTTGTCAGATTCTTTGTCTCTGAAAGCAATTCGTCTTTTTCATCCAAAAGCAAAAGCTCCGGTTTAAATCCTTTAGCATTCTCATCATAATTTTTTGCCCCGTAATACAATGCCGCATCCCGGTCATACGCAACCCGTCCCAGATCCGGACTCATAATTTTGTAGAAGATATCATTACAGAAATCAAGCACCTGTGCACGGCTTCGAAAATTCATATGCAGATCAATTCTCTGCTGCAGACTCTCTTCCGTCGAAAAAGATGCATATTTATCCATAAAAAGTTCGGGGCGTGCAAGCCGAAACCGATAGATGCTCTGCTTGACATCTCCCACCATAAACAGATTATGCCCGCCTTCCGGCTCCATGGAAATCGCACGCATGATCTCTTCCTGTACCTGGTTGCTATCCTGATACTCATCAATCATGATTTCTGCAAAATGTCTGCGGAATTCTTCTGCGGTATGCCGTGGCTGCTTTGTTTTTTCGTCCACGAGAATCCGCAGAGCAAAATGCTCAATGTCGGCAAAGTCAACAATTCTCTTCTTTCGTTTTGCCGTTTCCATTGCCTGTGTATATTCAAGTGCCAGCCTTACCAGCTCTTCGAGAAACGGACACAAGCGTTTCTGCTGCAAAAGCAGTGTCTCCAGATCCATCGCAAAATATTTTTTCTGCAGCGTTTCCACTTCTTTTTTCACATCCGACCGGATCTCCATGACCGTTTCCTTTTTTTTGACATCCCCGGAGAATTTGCGGATCGGTGACAATTTTCCAAAGACCAGACCATTTAAAAATGTCTGTACCTGCAGATATCCCTGCAGATTTTCTGCCTGCTGCAGCTGCGTCAGATCCGCTTCCAGTGTCTTTGCATATGCCTGCGGTCCATCCGGCTCATTACACAACTGCAGTGCCTGTGTCATCTGTGTGCACATGTCACACAACAAAAGCCTGGCATGTTCCACAATGTCCTCAAGCATCTCTGTCTGCACCAGTTCCTGTGCATGTTCCACCTGATACGGTTCGGTGAGTTTTTTCATCCACGCCAGTGGCCACGGACTACTCAAAGACATCCGGTAAATCTTTGCCACCATCTCCCGCACCCCGTGGTCGTTTCTTTTTCCGGCATAGGCATCGATCAGTGAAAGAAACGTCTTTTCCTGCCGCGCATAGTTATCTTCAAACACCTGCTCCAGCACGTCCTGCTCCAGCAACCGGATCTCTCCTTCATCTGCAATCCTGAAATTCGGGTCCAGACTGATCTCTTCAAAATGATTCCGTACCACAAAAAGGCAGAAACTGTCAATCGTTGTGATCATGGCATTGTGAATCAGTGCCGACTGTCTGCGCAAATGCGTGTTTTTGGGATCTTTTTCACATTCTGCCTCAATGGCAGCCCCGATACGCTCCCGCATCTCCGCCGCCGCTGCCTTCGTAAATGTCACAACCAAAAGCCGGTCGATATCAACCGGATTCTGCGGGTCGAGAATCCTTTGGATAATACGTGCCACAAGCACCGCTGTTTTTCCCGATCCCGCTGCCGCCGAGACGAGAATATCCCGGTTTCTGAAATCAATGACGTTCTGCTGTTCCTTCGTCCATTTCATCTGATCGCTCCTCCTTTCCCCTGTTTCTGGCAAGCTCTGTCTGCATCTGGTCAAGCACTTCTTCTTTTTTCATGGATGCAAACTGCCGGTATTCATATCCCGGAATTTTTGCATCCATCCCGCACACCGAACCATACGGACAATAGGTACAGCTGGTTTCTATATCACTCCGGTAAGGATTCACCGCAATATTTCCCGCATAGATGGCCTCTCCACACTGCCGGATCTCGTGCTCTACATAGCGGGTAATCACCGCAAACTCTTCCGTCGATGCCACTTTTGAACGCGCTGTGGAAATTTCACCGTTTTTCTTGATTTCCACGGGGATCATCTGCGATTTTCCCTCAAAATTCTGATCCATGGCACGATAGATTTCCTCTCCGGAATTCACCAGTCCATCCGGACGCAGTGCGAAAAGCAGCGCCTGCTCGGCCTCTTCGTCTGACAATGGAGTATCCGATTCGAGTACCGGATCATCAATGTGATAATAGAGAATTCCCCCGGGAAGGATTTCTTTTTTCGGATGCTGTCCCCGCAGCATTTCCATCGCCGCATCCATATAAACCACCAGCTGCAGCTGCAGTCCGCGGTACACACGGATCAGATCGAACTTTGTATTTCCGGATTTATAGTCTATTACTTTAATCGAAATTTTATTTTCATCTTCAAAGGTATCCAGACGGTCAATCCTTCCTTCCAACCGCATGGTCACATCATGCGATAACCGGTACTCGAGACTTTCCTTTCCCTCCAGTTCGTCAAATGTCACCTCAAATTTTTCCGGTACAAACTGCCCCGCACGCACCTGTCTGGTCAATGCCCAGACCGTCTGGTCAAAAATAGCAAGCATCCGTTTTCTCTGATAGGCATTTTCTGCCGTATCGCAGACCGCCATACCCGGATACCCGGCAATTGCCTCCTGCATGGCATTCTCTGCCATCTGCCGGCGCACGGCATCCGGCACCACAAACCAGTCATATTCCGATTGTTCCAGCTTCCGGCTGTAGCGTTCTAAGGCCATATGATAGATATTTCCCATATCCACACTCTCAAAGGTGCTGGTTTCACGCTCCGCGAGTTTTAAACCGTATTGCAGAAAATGTGCATATGCACAGGCAGCAAACCGTTCCAGCCGCGTAATACTTCCGTACGGATGTCTTCCGTACAGTGCAAGTGCAACCGCCCGGCTGATTGGCTCCCCCTCATACCGTGTATACGGCGCATGCAGAAGTTTACGGATCTTCTCCTGCTTTTGCATATCATTCTCCTGCAGGAACCAGCGGGCAAGCGCATACCAGGCTTCTTCGTGCGGTCCGAAGACAAGATAATCTTCGGCAGCCTCTTTGGTATAAAAATCTGTATGCGCCTCCATATGCTCCGATTCCTGCAATTTCAGTGTCGGAAACAGTTTCCTCAAAACTCCGGTCAGATAAGAAGGACGGATGGCTTTTCCCTCACTGTCAACCTTTGCATAACTGACATATAATTTTTCTGAAGGTTTGGTAAGATTGCGGTACAAATAAAAGCGCTGAATAAATGCCTGCTCCCTTGCCCCCGGTGCTAACTCCACTTTTTCTGCCAGAAGTTCTCTTTCGTATTCGGAAATAATTCCTCCGGCATTTGCCGCTTTCGGAATAATACCGTCGTTCACACCGATAAAAAATAAAATCCTGATATGATTTAATCGTGTACGTTCGATATCTCCTATCGTAACACTGTCATAGCCCGGTGGAATCACAGCCACGTCTGCAGCGGAAAGTCCTGCCTCCAGCACTTCGGTAAAATCCCGGATCTGCAATGGCTCCTCCCCCAGTAATAGATTATATTTTTCCAGAAGTTGCATCACGATTGTATAAATCTGTGCATATTCCCGGGATCTGGTTTCCTCTCCCTGCGCCAGAAGCTGCTGTTCCCTGTTCCATAACTGATGCTGGGTGTCCAGCTGTGTCAACAGCTGATACAATGCCCGGATGCCATCCGAAACACGGGCATCTTTTCGGGCAAATACTGCTGCAAACGGCTCAAGATACCCATATATTTTTTCCCGGAGTTTTTCGAGCTGTTCCAGATCGTAAAGCGTTTTCTGCCGTGGCATATGCCCCCATCGTCTGCTCCACGCCGCTTTGCCGCGGATACCGGTTGCAACCAGATAACTGTCCAGCCGGTCCAGATCGTCCTCCGCAATATCACAGAATCCACACCGCAAAAAGCGCATGACTGCCTCATAACTGAAATTCGTATCCACAATTTCAAGCGCGGCACGAATACATTCAATGAACGGATGGAATAACACTTCTTTGGTCGTATCCATAAAATATGGAATCTCATATTTCGTAAAAACCGGATCCATATAACTCTGATAAGCTTCCACCGCGCCCGTCACCACAGCAATTTCCCGATAGCGGTATCCCTGTCTGATCAGCGCATTGATCTGCCTGGCCACAAGAATCAGTTCTTCCTGTGGATTTTTTACTGCGGCAAGATGGATTTCTTCTACCGGCTTGGTATATTTTGCCGGACGGGGACGAAACAGATTCTGTTCCATAAATGCCAGTGCCGGAGCCAGCTTAAAACGCTTGTGTGCACTGTCTGTCATTACCACCGGTTCCATCACCTGCACATGAAGTTCTTCTGCCATCTTCATCAAAGACAGAATCGTTTTTTTGGACAGTGCAAATAATTCTTCATTTCCACTGCAATGATAAAAATCTTCTGCAGCATCGATTGTAAGCGTAATGTAAATATGCTCTGTCACCTGCAGCAATTCCCGCATGAGATCATTCTGTATCGGTGTAAAACCGGTAAACTCATCAAATACCAGCACCGCATCCCGCAAAGTTTCCGACTGCGGCACAAGATTTTTCAGAACATTTAATATCTCTTCCGCCGTCACAAAACTATCTTTCATAAAATCACAAAAAGCGCGATACATGGTTGCCACGTCGCGCAGTTTTGCAGAAAGTACCGGTGAGATTGTTTTGTCCTCCGTCAGATCCACCAGCTGTTCCGGTGAAATCCGGTACTGCACCAGCTCTGAGATCATTGATTTTACTTCCCCGATATATCCCATCCGGTTCATATTTGCCCGAAGAACGGTAAGCGTCTCCTCCTGTTCCTGTGCAAGCCTGCGCAGCACCAGGTTTTTTCCGGTTTCTTCCAGAACCTGTATGTCCTGCATCCCCATATCATCAAACACACGGTATGCCAGACGCTTAAAACTTAACACATCAATGTTCATAATTGCATGATTCGGTGCAAGTTCCACCAGTTTCTGCTGGGTCTGCATCGTAAACTGCTCCGGTACAATCACCAGATAATTTTTCTTCGGATGTTCCCCTGCCTGCCGCACCAGACGCTCATAGATGTATTCTGTTTTCCCGCTCCCCGAACTTCCCAGTACAAATTGTAAAGCCATAAACCCCTCTTTTTCTCCCTTAATAAATATGTGAAAAGATCAGCGATACCACAACCGTCATCAGACCGGAGACTGCAATTGACAGACTGCTCATTGCCCCTTCAATCTCTCCCATCTCCATTGCCTTTGATGTTCCCATGGCATGCGAAGCAGATCCGATTCCAACGCCTTTTGCCACCGGATCGCTAATGTGAAACAGTTTACAGATATTCTCGGCAAACATATTTCCAATCACCCCTGTGACAATGATAACTGCAACCGTAATGGTTACAATTCCGCCCAGTTCTTCGGACAATCCCATACCGATCGCCGTTGTGATGGACTTTGGAAGCAGTGTGACATACTGTTTGTGTGATAATTTAAAAATCAGTGACAATACCAACACACATAGCGCAGAGGTCATGGCACCCGCAAAAATTCCTGCAAGAATCGCCTTCCAGTTTTTCTTAAGAGGCTCAATCTGCTCATACAAAGGTACCGCCAGCGCAACCGTTGCCGGTGTCAGGAAATACGAAAGGTATTTCGCCCCACTTTCGTATGTGTCATAATCCACATGAAAAATCAGCAGAAAAATAATGATCAGTGCCATGGAAATCAACAGTGGATTAAAAATAGCGATCTTTAATTTTTTCTTGATCAATACCCCGATCTCATAGGTAATAATACTGATAAATACTCCGAAAAATACAGAGTTCTGTAAAAAGTTATTCATTCTTGTCCTCTTTCTTTCCATGATGCATCATCTGCTGTGTAACCTGTCCTGACACGCCCATAACCAGTACTGTAGAAACGAGCAGCAGAACAATGACCGGAAGCAGAATCGGCCGCAGTTCTCCCCAGCTGTCAATCAGCCCGACACCCGCCGGAATAAACATCAGCGGCATAATCTCAATCAGAAACCGCGCGGCTTCATGCACCTGCGGCAATTTAACCAGTCCCGTCATCAGTGCAATAAATAAAAGCACCAGACCATAAATACTTGCCGGCATCTGAATCGGAATCACCGCGTGCAGGACTTCCCCGATAAACGAGAAAATAAGAATCATCAATAGTTGTCTTAAATACTTCATTTTTTAACTCCTTCTTTCGCTTTTCCCATTTTAACACCTTTCAGGATTTTTAGGGCAAAAATAAGGATTGTATTAATAAAATACAATCCCCATTCTTAAATCCTTCTCCCTATTTTTCCTGTGCGGTGCAATCTTTTACATACTGCATAATGATATCTGCCGTACCTTCAATTCCAAAACGCGTATCATTAATGCAAAGATCATAATTTGCAGCGTACCCCCAGTCCTCCCCGGTATAATACGTGTGATACTGCTTCCGCCGGCCTTCCGTCTTCTCAATGATGGCCTCCGCCTCATGCCTTTTCACCTTATGCTTCTCCATCAGGTGATGAATCCGGGATTCCCTGTCACCACTTAAAAACACCCGTACCACATCGTTTTCCTTCTGGTACGCATAATTTCCAGCTCTGCCGATCAGAATACACGATGTCTCCCCAATCAGTTCATCCAGAACTTTCCTCGGTGTCCGGTGCACAACACTGTCTTCCCCATCATCTTCCGCAATGACTGCCAGAAGCGTTCCTGCCGGATTCTCACCGAAATAATCCGGATAATGCTCCAGAATTCCCTTTTTCTTTGCGAGTTCTGTTAATGTCTTTTTATTGTAAAGTGGAACATTCAGTCTGTCTGCCAGAACCTGTCCGACTTCATCTCCGTAACAGCCGCACTCTCTTGCAATTGTAATCTTCATGCCATAATCCCCTTCTTTCCTGTTACCGCAATGTTAGCACAATTTTATCCAGAATTCCAGTCAAATGTGCAATTGTAATCCCATAATTTGTCATCGGAATGTTCTGTGCCTTTGCACGGTCGATTCTTGATACTACATATCTGCGGTTAAACATACACGCGCCACACTGAATGATCAGGTCATACCCTTCCAGATCCTGTGGAAAATCCGTGCCACTCACATGATCAATCCTTAGCCGTTCTCCAAATCGTTTCCGCAGCATACGCGGAATTTTTACCCTGCCGATATCCTCGCTCAAAGGGGCATGCGTACAGCATTCCGCTATCAGCACATGAGAGTTTTCGTTCATTGCATCGATCTGTCTGGCACCTTCCATATAGTACGGCAGATCCCCTTTGTATGCGGCAAACAGCACAGAAAAAGATGTCAGCATACTTTCCGCCGGTTTATTCTGGTATACATAATCAAACACCTGGGAATCGGTAATAATCAGCTTTGGTGCCTGCTGCAGCATGTTGAGTGCCGGAAGCAGTTTGTCCGTGGTCACACTCATAACCATACACTTTTTATCCAGTAATTCCCGCAGCGTCTGCACCTGTGGCAGAATCAGACGTCCTTTCGGTGCCTGAATATCCTGTGGCATAACAAGAAGCACAAGATCTTCCTCCGTGACCAGATCCCCCGTAATCAAACGGTTTCCAAAATTCTCCGGCACTCTGCGGCTCATTGCCTCCCGAACATTTTCCATACCGGCTCCGGTCAATGCACTGACTACCAGTGCATCTTCCTTTGTTTTTTCTTTCAGATAGTTTTTCAGAGGTGCTGCATCCGCCACGTCCGCCTTGTTAATGATCAGAAGAACCGGAATTTTACGCTCCTTAAACCAGGTGTACCATTTCAGTTCTTCCTCATAGGATTCGCCGCAAACCGGACATGCAGAAAAAACAATAATTGCCAGATCAGCTTTTTGGGCTGCAAGCCGCGTCCGTTCCACGCGCTGTTCTCCCAGCGTACTTTCATCATCGAATCCCGCCGTGTCCATAATCGTGCACGGTCCCATCGGATAAATTTCCATTGCCTTGTATACCGGATCGGTTGTCGTTCCCGCCACATCTGCGACGATGGAAACCTCCTGCCCGGTAAAAGCATTGATAAATGAAGATTTTCCGCTGTTTGTTTTTCCAAATACACCGATATGCAGACGATTTGCAGACGGTGTTTCATTCCATGTTGCACCCATATGCGTTCTCCTTCTTGTGCGTTTTGCTGAATCAGTGATAATCTCCACGGTTTACGACCACTTTGTATCCGACACTTTCCATGCGGCGCGCCATACAGTGCCGGCACTCTGCCGCCTCATCTCCCGTACAGATTTTATTATCATATAATTTATATTTTTCCCGCACTGCTACCGGGGAAAGATTCGGCATCACAACATTTGCCCCTGCCTGAATTCCTTTTTCCCTGCCCAGCGGATGAATGGTTCCCAGTGCAGTTGTTGATGGCAGCAGCACATGCGGCTGCAACAGCCGGATAATGGATAAAAGCCGAAGCGTATCTTCCATTGTTCCTGCCTTTTTTTCGCCAAACGGGGTATCCTTCTGGGGAATAAACGGACCGATGCCTACCATATGTGGCTGCAATTTCCGGATAAACTGCAGATCTTCATACAGCGTATCCACCGTCTGCTCCGGCGAACCGACCATAAATCCACATCCCACCTGATAACCGATTTCTTTTAAATCCCACAGACAGTCCATGCGGTGTTTCCAGAACATTTCTGCCGGATGCAGTTTTCCATAATGCGCCTCGTCCGCAGTCTCATGACGCAGCAGATACCGGTCCGCACCGGCATCAAAAAATGCCTGATAGCTGTCGTGCTCTTTCTCCCCGATGGAAAGCGTCACCGCACAATCGGGATACTGTGCCTTGATCTGCCGTATCAGGGCACAGATTTTAGCGTCCGTAAAATATGGATCTTCCCCGCCCTGCAGCACAAAGGTCCGAAATCCCAGTTCATACCCATTTGCACAACAGGAAAGAATTTCTTCCTCCGTCAGGCGATAGCGTTCTGCCTTGCGATTGCTCTTTCGAATGCCACAGTAAATACAGTCATTCTTACAGTAATTGGTAAATTCAATCAATCCACGGATAAACACCTGCTTTCCGTAAATGGCATCTGCTGCCTTACGTGCCCTCTCGTGAAGAAATGCAATGTCCCCGGTATCCGTTGTCTCCAGCAGCAGAGCCAGCTGATCACGGGTTATATTCTGTCTGTTTTCAATTTCCGTTATGATCTGCTTTAACATTTGCATACACCGTTCTGGCACTTGCGCCATCCAATCTTTGAATTTTTATTTTGTGGATTCTTTAAGTACTACTTCATACGACAACAGTGTCCGATCCGGTACCGTCTCCCCTTCAATCTGCGCCAGCAGATTCTTGCAGGCTTCCATTCCGAGTTCTCTCGCATTGAAAGACAACGAAGTGATCGATGGTATATTGTTCTCGAGCACGGAACTGTTGTAAAACGATGCCACACGGATATCCTGCGGCACTTTTATGTGTTCCTGCCGCAGCTTGCGAAGTACCTGTATGCAGATGGCATCATCCATGCAGACAATACAATCCGCCCCTTTTTCCAGCACTTCTTCCACTGCACGATCCATAAAGGCACAGCTCTCCAAATTCCGGTAAACAAGCGTTTCTTCCACTTCTCTTCCCGCTTCCTGATATGCCTGCTGGTATCCTTTATACCGGTTCTGGTTGACTACGAAAGATTCACTTCCTCCGAGCAGAGCGATATGCTTCATCTGGCGCATCAGTAAAATAGATGTCAGTTCGCGGCAGGCGCTCTGCTGGTCATTGTCCACCTGTTTGACTTTGCGGTAGGTAGTACTACCGGTTGTAACAAACGGAATCTTTTTCTCCAGAAGCAGTTCAATCTGCGGGTCTTTTAAAAAGGTCCGCAGCAGCACAATCCCGTCCACCTTGCGGTTTCTCACGACGCGTTCAAGACCTGTAATATCATTTTCCTGACAGATACACAACAGAATGTCGTACTCATTCATTCCTGCAATTTCCTGAATTCCTGTAATGACTTCCTGAAAAAACGGAAGATCTACCAGTGCATAATCCTCCGGCATAACCACGCAGAGATTGAATGTTTTTGACTGTGCAAGTCCTCTTGCAATTACATTCGGTTTATAATCATGCTCCTCTATATAAGCCAAGACTTTTTGCCTTGTTGCCTCACCGATTCTTCCCTTTCCGGATATTGCCCGGCTGACTGTCGTTTTGGAAACGCCAAGTGCTTCCGCAACATCCGAAATGGTGATTACATTTCCCTTTTTCATATTCTTCTCCTAACTGCACACCTATGCATCCATTGCATGTTAAACGGTTGCGCAGTTACATTTTGCAGTTTTTTATCAATTTTGTCAAGTATCCCCTATTCCTTTGAATTTTTCTGCAATTTTTGTAATTTTTCTTCTGCTTTCTTTAATTTGTCATAATTTGTGACATACACCTTATCATTGGCAGTCAGTTTCTCATACGCATTTCTTGCCTTTTGCACCGCTTCTTTGGAATCCTTTGTAATGGTTCCGAGTGCGTCAATCAGTTTTACGACCTTTTTTGCTTCTCCCTTATCTGTTGCATCGGTACTTTCCGTTCCAGGAAGTTCATACACCAGCACCGGATAATTCTTCTTAACATTTTCAAATACTACCTTTGCGACTTCCGGCGGAAGATTGATACAGCCATGTGATCCTGCATATTTATAAATACTTCCTCCGAACTTGCTGCGCCAGTAGGCATCATGCATACCGACATTTCCCGCAAAAGGCATCCAGTATGTAACCGGCGTCTCATAGTTTTCTCCGCGCAGCGTTGCATTTTTCTCGGTATATGTCACGCCATATGCACCGGTCGGTGTCGCATTATTTTTCGATACATTTCCCGATACAAAATCCGAATCAATCACCAGTTTTCCATCTTTATATAAGAACATATGCTGTGCCGTCAGATTGACCTCAACGTAAGAATCGCCATAATCATTTTTTCCATGGGAATTGGCTGTCATGGAATAATTCAGTTCTCTTTCCACTGCTTTCCCGACTTTGATTTCACTCGTAATCTGGGCGATTTCCTTTTCCGTATCAATCTTCCATCCATAATGGCTCTCCGGAATCGTAACCGTCTTTCCGTAAGAAGTCTTTAACGTTTTGGCACTGTAACAGGTATTATATTTTTTTGCAAGATCACTGACGTATGCTTTTACACACTCCTGGTCCAGTACCGGTTTTAACTTTTTATTTAACCGGAACCAGTCACCAAATACGGAAGCATCGAGTACCTCTTTGGAATCTCCCACGGTAAATGTAATCTTTGTCTTTGCATACCCGTTCATTTTCTTTACGGCTTTTACCAGATTCTCATCATCATCTAAAACCGTCGGATCTTCATAAACGCCGGCTTTTTCCAGAGAGAGGTTCTCTTTTAATCCTTCCACCGCCTCCTGCACTGCCTGATACATTTTCTCTGCATCAATGGTCGTTCCCATGACGCACCCAACCACGGTAAATCCTTCCGTCTTATCATAAGAAGAAACCGAAGCATTCTCCGGTGCCGTCTGATTGTCTGCATCCATACAGTCCAATGCATCGATCTGTGTCTGCAGCTTATCTTTGTCATAGTCGACAAGTGTTGTATTTTTCAATGTCTGTTTCTGGAAAATTTTTACCGGCCATGCAAACATATTCTGTGCGTGTACCAGCTCTGTTATTTCGTCTCCCCACTGTGGTTCCAGCGAAATATCCTGTCCGGAAATTTTTTCTGTATGCTTGTCTCTTGTTGCTATCTTTAACTGGTAGGAATGGATTTCTTCCGTAATCTCATCCATCACTTTCTGCGCGGTATACCCTCCCGCTTTTCTTCCATTTAATGTCGTTTTCGAGAAAAAGTGATTGTGGAAATAAACGGCCAGTCCCAGATACAAAAGAACGGCCAGTCCTGCCACCATCCATATCAGTTTTCTTCTCTGTTTTCTTTTCATTCGTGCTTTTTTCAAAATTCTTATCCTCCGTCACTATTGTATTATACAAAAGCACAAGAGGTTGTCAATGTGCCAAATTTTTAAAGTTTTATGAACATTGCGGGTTTTATATTGTCGTGCTTTTTTCCCCGTGCTATAATCAGTTTCAGAACAAAAGAAAAAAGATCTGCACACAAATATAAAAGGAGTATTTATGTTGCCGGAAACCCAAAGTAAGCGGACGTTTGTGTTCCGAAAATATTATGAAAAATATAAACATTTATGGATTTTGTTATATTTTTTCGTGTACATGGCATGGTTTAACTATGTAGAAAAAACCGTCACGACACATTTTCATGTCATCCATGTACCGATTGATGATTATATTCCGTTTTGTGAATACTTTGTCATCCCTTATCTGCTCTGGTTTCCTTTTGTCGGATGGGGCATCGCCTATATGGCATTACATAATAAAACAGATTACTATAAATTGTGTGCGTTTTTGTTTACCGGAATGACAATCTTTTTAATCATCTCCACGGTATACCCGAACGGTCAGTATCTGCGTCCGACCTATTTCACACACCACAATCTGTGCACCATGCTCTGTGAACGCCTATATACCGGTGATACTCCGACGAATCTGTTTCCGAGTATCCATGTATATAATTCGCTCGGCATTTATCTTGCGGTGACACACAATAAAAAGCTGCGCAAAAACAAGCTGGTCTGTCTCCTGACACTGATTCTGACGGTCAGCATCATTCTGGCAACGATGTTTATCAAACAGCATTCTTTCTTTGATGTATGTTGTGCATTTGTTCTTGCCGCAGTCATGTACCATGTGGTTTACCGCCACAACTGGGCGCGTGCTAAAGCTGCCGCCACCTCATCCAAAACCGATAACAATTTTTCTGTGGAATAATAAAAGAGCTGGCCTCTCTGGTCAGCTCCTTTTCTTTTCCTTTTATTTTTTGCGTTCTGCCGCATGCCGGTACACGGTTTCCATGGATTGAAGAAGTTCATCAAAATTTTTTTTCTGACTCTCCATTTCTTCTGTAAAATCCTCCATCTGCATCCGGTTGCGTTCCTCGGATTTGGCAATTTCCTCATCTGCATTGCGAAGCACAACAATCTGGTTTTCCATCTCTTTGAAATTTGGACATGGTTTTAAACGATTCCATTCCTGTGCCTGACGCGCAGCCTCCTGACAGGATTTCATCAGTTTGGTCATTGCAACATTGTTTTCTTTCAGCAATGTAACCATCCGGTGTACCTGCTCTTCCAGCTCTGCAATTCTCTCATCCGAATCTGCCAGCCTCTTATGTGCCTGATCAATCAGCTCATCATACGTTCCCGCAGATACACGGATCGTTTCTGCAGCCGTAACAAACTGTTTTCCTCCCTCTCCCATACGCCCGGCTTCAATCGCCGCATTGAGGGCAAGCACTCCCATCTGCTTTCCGCAATCCTGCATCTTTTCCAGTTCCTCTCGGGTCTTTTCATTTTCCGCCTTGAGTGCAACCGGAAATTCGTTCAGGAATTTGGATGGCGTGGTGAAATGTTTGTTTTCCTCCACCAGCTGTGCCATCTCCTGTTCGATCTGTGCAAAATTCTGCAGCATCTGCTCTCTTTTTTCCGATGACTGTACTTCCTGCTCCTGATATGACGCCAGCTGTCCGGTCAGCTCCTGCTCCTTTTCTCCGTTGTCTGCCGCCATTTGTGATGCTTCTTTTATATTTTCCTGTATCTGGGTGATTCCGGCTCCCAGCTGCTGATATGTATTTCTGATTTCCCTTGCGGTTGCATCAAACATATCTTTTCCGTCCTTCATATGGGCAAAAAAGCCTTCATCCAGCTGTGCCAGGTTTCTCATCCGTACCAGTGTTTCCTGTTTTTGTTTCTTTTTTCCGAACATTACTTGCCCTCCATTGCATTTATTTTACAATTTCTTTCCCGTTTTTTCAATGGAATCAGCGATAATATTTCATCTCCAGCTGCAGATTTTCATTTCCCTGATAAAAATCAATCTTTGCTGTATACACCATAGAAAATAAAATCCGGTTTTTTCTGCCATGCAGCGCATTCTCCACCTCTTCCTGACCAAACTTTTCGGTAAAATATGCAAACAACGTCTCCACATCCCCAAAGAAAATAACCGGAACCGGCTGTCCATATTCCGAAAGAACACTCATCCGAAGAACATTCCGGTTCTTTCCTATCACCCACATGCGGCTGATGGACAGATTCCGGTCTGCAAACAGTGGAGATGGATTGTCTTTTCCAAACGGCTCCAAAAGTGCAAACTGATGGACTAGTTCCGTACTCGCATATCCCACCGGCATGGCCATGTCAATGTGAATATCCGGGCAGACTTCCTCCACCGTAAGCGGACAGTTTTCATTGATTTTTCTGCGGAATTTTTCCACATTTTCTTCCGGAAGGGATAACCCTGCCGCCATCGGATGTCCGCCAAATTTTGTAAACAGTTCCGCACATCCACACATATTTTCATACATGGAATAATTTTCCGTCGATCTTCCGCTGCCTTTGACTCCCTCTTCTCCCCGCGTCAGCACAAATACCGGCCGGTTATACATTTCCCGGATTCTTCCGGCAATCAGTCCTGCAATGCTTTCGTGGACATCCGGCAGAAACAGAACAAGTACCGGATCATTCTCATATCCACCTTCCTCACAGAGTTTCTTTGCCATTTCCACGCCCTGCAGTGTCAACTCCTTGCGTTCCTGATTCAGATCAACCAGATCCCGGGCAATCTCTTCTGCCTCCGTTTCCTGCCCGGTCTCAAACAGCCGAAGGGCATGCCTTGCCGTGTCAAGTCTGCCGGTTGCATTGACACATGGCCCTAAGACATAACCAAAATGGTATGCACTGATATTCTCCGGCTGTACATTGCATGCCTGCATAAGTGCCTGCAATCCGATGTTTTTCGTATGACGGATTCTCTTTAATCCCTCTTTTACCAGAATACGGTTTTCCCCGGTGAGCGACATGACATCACAGACAGTTGCCATAGCAACAAAATCCAGCAGATCTTCCGCTTCTCTTTTGTCCATATCATAATTTTCATACAATACACGGATGACATTCCATGCCACACCGGCGCCGCACAGCTCTTTATACGGATACCCGCAGTCCTGCTGATGCGGATTTACCACGGCATCTGCCAGACTCTTTTTCTCTGTTCTTCTGCCCTCATGTTCTTCAAACGGGACTGCATGGTGGTCGGTCACAAGTACTGTCATTTTCTGTGCTTTTGCCCACGCAATCTCATCGATAGCGGCAATACCGTTATCACAGGTCAGAATTGTATCCACACCATCTTCTTTCGCCTGTTGTAATAAATGCAGGCTTAGCCCATATCCGTCCTGTATCCGGTGTGGAATAACCACGTCCACTTTTGCTCCCACACGCCGCAAAGCCGTCAAAAACAGATGGGAGGAAGTCACACCATCCACATCATAATCGCCGATAATCCGGATATGCACCTGTTTCCGGATCTTTTGTGCAAGAATCTCCACCAGCCGGTCCATATCTTTCATCTGATGAGGATCTGACAGGTCCGAAAGGTTCCCACCCAGATAAATCCGGATATTTTTTTCTCCGATTACCTCGCGGTTTCTGATAATCCTTGCCACAACCGGATCCACATGAAATTTCTCTGCAATCACATAAAAATCCGCTTTTTTAGCAGCGACCATCCATTGTCTCATATGTCACTTTCTCCAATCGTAATCCCTGCGGCGGTGCCGTATAGCCCGCCTGCTTCCGTTCCTTTGCCTTAAGAAGTGCCGGCATACTTTCCGGAGCCCGTTCGCCTCTTCCCACTTCAATCAATGTTCCCGTGAGAATCCTTACCATGTTCTGTAAAAATCCATTGCCACAATACAGGATCTCAATCTCACCGTCTCTTTCCACCAGATCAATGGAAAAAATGGTACGGACCGTTGATTTTTTCATATGACGGTTTCCGCAAAAAGAAGCAAAATCATGCGTTCCCACAAGTGCCTGTGCCGCTTTTTTCATTTTATCCACATCAAGCGTTTGTCCATACTGATACAAAAATTTTCGTTCAAATACATTCGGCACCGGACTTGTCCGTATCCGGTAACGGTAGGTCTTTTCCACAGCCTGATATCTGCTGTGAAACCGGTCATCGACCTCCTTTATTTTTGTCACTGCGATATCTTCCGGAAGGTGCCGGTTCAGATCTTCAAAAATTTCCTCTGCCGAAAAATGTTCGTCCAGATGGAAATTAGCCACCTGCCCGATTGCATGAACTCCGGCATCGGTTCTTCCGGAACCGATCACTTCCACCGGATGCCCGGCAAGCGCCGAAAGCACCATCTGCAGCTTTCCCTGTATGGTTGCATCGGTGCTTTTTAATACCTGCCATCCTTTATATCTGGTGCCATCATATGACACGGTAATTTTATAATTTTTCATCCGTATTTTTCCTCTCTTTTATACAAGTTCTGCGATACGGGAAACCGCAACATAAATATCTGAAATTTTATACCAGGTCGGATAGTCCACAATACCGGTTACCGGAAGTCCGAAAACCGACTGAAACTTTTCCACCGCTTCCCTCGTCCTTGATCCGTAAACTCCGTCCGCCGTAATCGTCGGTATCGCCGGATAAGCACGCGAAATTCTTGCCAGCTGTTCCTGCAGCTGACGTACCTTTGGTCCGCTTGCTCCCACGCCCAGATCATATCCCGGCCAGGATGCCGGAATTCCGGAAATTCCCTCCGCGGAATTAATATACATATCATTTCCGTAATAACTGCGCAGAATATCAATGGCAGAATATCCCTGATCACCCAGATATTTGCTTCCCCACTGCGACATCCAGTCCGGACAGGTCACTCTCTGTCCGTCACAGTACTGTGTCAGAATTGGCTGACGGACATTTGGCCGGGACAGATAATTTTCAAACATTTCATCCACTACCTGTGAAATACTCTGGAAGAAATTTCTTCCGTAAATAAATTTGTGATCGTATGCCGTGGAAGATGTGATGGTAAACACATACCCTTTGCCCCGGTACCATTCCGTATAAACCCGGTTTAAAGTAAATGACATAATAGCCAGCACATTGGCACGGATTGTGGCATCCGGCCAGGTCGCATAGATTTCACTGGAAGCTACATTTTTAATATAATCCCGATAGCGCACATAATAATTCGCAGCTGTGGAATCTCCCGGCGCTCCGTCATGTACCACAACATATTCCGGAATTACCACACGGCTTAAGACAATTTCTCCGGTTTCTTCCACCGTCTTAATCTCACTCTCCGGAATTTTCGGTGGATATTCTCCATACAGGGTATGTGCATCAATCACGATCGTATCAATCGGATCGCCCGGCGCATCCTGTGCCTCCATTACCACTTCCTGCGTCGCATCTTCCCCGGACAGGATATTGATCGCCGAAACCGTAATGTCCCGATAGCCTGTGGCCTGCACCTTGATCGTATATTCCGCATATGGCTGGTTTTCACCCGGCTCCATGGAGTACTCCAGTGGAGGAGCATCAAGCGTAATCTTCTCAGTGTTTCCAGAATCGTCGGTATCCACCTCCTCCAGCACCTGCTGCGGACCTCCCGTATAAGATATACTGATCTTTGCCCCTTTCACCGGAATTCCTGTCGAAGCATTTGTCAGGTGAATCTGAAGCGTTCCCTCATCCACCTGATTTTCCACTCTATTCTGATCCATACATGATCTCCCTCTCTTCCTGCCAGAAAACCTGCCACGTTTCTTTGCAGTGGCACAAATAAGTTCCAGACAGCTGCATTTGATTCATAGTATGCATCTTGTAAAAAAAAGGTTACACTGTTATACTGTTGATACATAAAATAAATCAGGCGATTGCGAAACAATAAAAAAGGAGGCTTGTTATGCACACATTTCAACCATATCCAATCGATAAGATGGAATTCAACCCATTTACCAAAATAGGAAAAGAATGGGCTTTAGTTTCCGCCGGAGACAAAACCAGATGCAACACCATGACCGTCAGCTGGGGAGGTGTAGGCGTCCTCTGGGGAAAAAACGTTGTATTTATTTTTATCCGTGATTCCCGCTATACCAAAGAATTTTTAGACAACGGAGATCTGTTCTCTTTGTCTTTCCTGAATGAAGACTACCGCGATGCGTTAAATTACTGCGGCAGTCACAGTGGCCGCGGAGAAGAAGACAAGTTCGCCTCCGCCGGACTGACAAAGGCATTCCGGCATGACATTCCTTATCCGGATGAAGCCAATCTGGTATTTTTATGCAGAAAGATGGCTGCCGTACCGGTCAGCGAAAACAGTTTTACCGATTCCACACTGATGGATAAATGGTACAGCGATCACGATATGCATATGATGTATGTCGGAGAGATTGTCGAAGTAACTGCCCGTTAATCTTATCGGTCCTTTCATTTAAAAACGCTGTCCGCAGTGGCCAAAGACCACCACGGGCAGCATTTTTATCTGCACTCTGTGCTGATTGATTCGATAGCAACCGAACCTCCGCGCACAACGGAAATATGCTTAAACTTTTTCTTTAAGATGGCAATCAGATCGTCATGTTTCTGCTCTGTTCTTCTGCACTCAAGCATAACACTGCCGATTCCGATATCCACCACATCCACACGCATGGCCTGTGCAATCTGAAACACTTCCGTCATCTGTGCCTCATTCAGTTCCATAATCTTGACAAACATCAGCTCTTTTAACCGAAGCGGAACATTTGTCAGGTCGATCACCTTGATTACCTCAACCATACGATTTAACTGCTTTTTGATCTGCTCAAACGTGATATCATCACTCTCCACACTGATCGTCATACGGGAAACCGTCTCATCTTCCGTCGTACCAACCGTCAGTGACTGTAAATTGTAGGATTTTCCGGAAAACAGTCCGGAAACCTTCGCAAGTACACCTACATCATTTTCTACATACAATGCAATCCAGCGCTTTTTCATTTCAGACATTGCTTTCCTCCTATTTTAAAATCATTTCACTCATCGGATTTCCGCTCTTTACCATCGGAAGTACCAGTTCATCGGTGGCAATCATAAATTCAATGATCGTCGGTGCATCCGTATGCTTCTTTGCCTCCGCAAACGCTGCATCAATGTCTTCTTCCTTCTCTACACGGATTCCGTATGCTCCATAGCTTTCTGCCAGTTTCACGAAATCCGGAACATATTCCGGACACTGATCATTTGGTCCCTTGCATCCACCCGGACAGGATGGGCGCCGGCGCAGACAGGTCGCACTGTAACGCTTTCCATAAAACAGTTCCTGCATCTGGCGGACCATACCAAGATAATTATTGTTCAGCAGACAGATCGTAATTCCGGTACCCTGTGTTACCGCCGTTGCCATCTCCTGAATATTCATCTGAAATCCGCCATCTCCCGTGATACACACGACCGGTTTCTTTGGATTTGCAATTTTTGCTCCGATTGCGGCCGGAAATCCGAATCCCATCGTTCCCAGACCGCCGGATGTGATGAGCTGACTCTGTTCATCCAGTTCCAGATACTGGGTTGCCCACATCTGATGCTGCCCGACATCCGTCACATAAATACTGTGTGGAAACTGTGCATTAATGTGCTCCATGATCATCTGTGGACTGATCCCACGGTCCCTGCGCATGGCAAGCGGATTCTCTTTCTCCCACCTGTGAATCTGTTCCTGCCACTTTGCCGTATCCTTTTTCTCTGCCCACTCTAACAGCTTTTCAAGCGCCACACCTGCATCTGCAACCACCGGCACATCCACAACCACATTACGCGAGATGGAAGCAGTATCCACATCAATATGAACAATCTGTGCATGCGGTGCAAATTCATTTAAATCTCCGGTAATCCGGTCATTGAAACGGGTACCGATGGAAAAGAGCAGATCACATTCCATAACTGCCATATTGGCTGCGTACTTTCCATGCATTCCACAATTGCCGATATACAGCGGATGGGTGGTCGGCACTGCGCCTTTGCCCATAATTGTTGTGACAACCGGAACATTTTCTTTTTCCATAAATTTCTTCAGCTTCTCTCCCGCATGGCTGATGTTGACACCTCCGCCGGCAAGAATCAAAGGTTTCTTTGCAGACTTAAGCATTTTATAAGCTTTCTTCAACTGTCCGATATGTACCCCGTGAATCGGCTTATATCCACGGATATCCACATGGGAAGGGTACTCTGCCGGTCCGGATGCCGTCTGGATATCCTTTGGAATATCAATCAGTACCGGTCCCGGTTTCCCGGTCTGGGCGATATAAAATGCCATCTTAATAATCTTTCCGAGGTCTTCCCGTCTTCGCACCGTCACACCATACTTGGTAATGCTTCTCGTCATACCAACAATGTCCACTTCCTGAAATGCATCATTTCCGATCAGTCCAAGTGGCACCTGTCCGGTAAAACAAACCAGCGGAATGCTGTCATAATGGGCATCTGCCAGTCCGGTAATGATATTGGTTGCTCCCGGTCCGCTCGTTACCAGACATACGCCCACCCGTCCGGTAGACTTGGCATATCCTTCCGCCTCATGAATCAGTCCCTGCTCATGCCGCGGCAGGATCAGGTTGATACTGTCAGTCTTATATAATTCATCAAATAAATCCGTAACGGTTCCGCCCGGATACCCAAAGATGGTGTCTACCCCTTCTTCCTCCAGAGCCTTTACGAATAATTTTCTTCCTGTAATATCCATAAAAATGATATCCTCCTATATCAGTCCAAATGTGCGAAGTAAAAAGATCCAGAACGTCAGCGTAAATGCCGCAAACAACGTCGTTGCAACAATAACACTCGCCGTCAGAACCCCATCATTTTTCATACTCTTTGCCATGATGTAACAGCTTGGCGTTGTTGGGGATGCCAGCATAATTAAAATTGCAATAATCTTTTCCCCGGAAAATCCCATATAAGCTGCTACCGGTAAAAAGATCAGTGGCTGAATCACCAGTTTGATTGCAGCTGCCCAGCACGTCGGTTTGATCTTTGCGATAGCTTTGCGCCCCTCAAATCCCGCACCGATCACAATCAGTGCCAGCGGTGTTGCAAGCTGTGCGACAGAGTTAATCGTCTTATTGACAATGGTCGGAAAGTGAATTCCCAGAAGGGAAACGATAAGTCCCAGAAAAATCGAATCAATAATCGGATTTTTCACGATATTGACCAATGCCTGCTTAATTTTTCCCTTATCCCGTTTTCCTTCCTCGTCCTGCGCCTCAAATGTCAGTACAATAACAGAATACACATTGTACAGCGGAACCGCTCCCACGATCATCAGCGGACCCATGGCGGAAGATCCGTAAATATTGTTGATAAATGCCATTCCCATGACGGCTGCACTACTTCGGAACGAAGACTGTACAAACGCACCACGGATACTGTCATCTTTGACCGCAAATTTACTGATCCCCCAGATGCCCCAGAAACAGATACTGCTGACAATTGCACAGTACAATACAAATTTCAGATCAAATACTTTTGATATTTCTACGGAAGCAATATCCCGAAACAGCATAAACGGCAGTGTCACCTTAAAATTGAAACGGTTTGCCACGGTGACAAAATGCTCATCCAGCATACCGATCTGATGCAGTACCCAGCCTATAACCATCACCAGAAAAATAGGAAATGTGACATTGACGCTAAAGATAAAATCACTCATTGCTTCTGCACTCTTTCATATTTATAGAAATAAAATTCCAGATCAAAATATGTCTGTTCTTCACTGTCTGCTGTAATTTTCCACTCCGGTTTTTCATCCAGATTCGGGAAATACGCATCCGCGTCATATGCATAGTCGATTTTTGTAATATGTGCAACATCACACTCATCCAAAAGCTGCTCATATATTTTCTGTCCACCGATCACATAGACATCATTGGTATCATATTTCTCCAGTTCCCTGTGCAGTTCTTCCATGGAATGCACGACAATCGCATCTTTAACCTGATACGCCGGATTGTGTGTCAGCACAATATTGGTACGGTTTTTCAGCGGAAGACCATTTGGAAAACTCTCCAGCGTCTTTCGTCCCATCACGACAACTTTCCCGGTTGTTGTCTCCCGGAAAAATTTCTGATCCATCGGAATCCGTACCAGAAGCTCATTATTTTTCCCAATTGCCCAATTTTTATCTACTGCTGCAATGATATTCATGATTTTCTCCCTCCTGACTGCTATATTGCCACCGGAATGTTTTTGATCTGCGGACCGGTCACATAATCGGTCACTTTGATATCATCCGGTGTAAACTGATAAAAATCTTTAATCTCCGGATTCAGCCAGAATTTCGGTGCCGGATGCTGCTGACGCGTAATCAGCTCTTTTACCAGTTCCACATGCCGGTCATAAATATGTGCGTCCGCAATGACATGTACCAGTTCTCCCACTTTCATGTCACACACCTGTGCCAGCATATGCATCAGCACTGCGTACTGGCATACATTCCAGTTATTTGCAGTAAGCACATCCTGCGAACGCTGATTCAAAATTGCATTTAAAGTCAGTTTGTCATCTCCCTGTTTCTGTGTCACATTAAAGGTCATGCTGTATGCACACGGATACAGATTCATCTCATGCAGATCCTGATGCACATAAATATTGGTCAGAATCCGGCGGCTGAACGGATTATTTTTCAGATCATAAATCACCCGGTCCACCTGATCCATCATTCCCTCACGATACTGATGTTTCTGTGCCAGCTGATAGCCGTACGCTTTTCCGATGGAACCGTTTTCATCTGCCCATTCATCCCAGATGGTACTGTTTAAATCATGGATATTGTTGGATTTCCGCTGCCAGATCCACAGCATTTCTTCCGTACAGGTCTTGATTGCCGTCTTGCGCAGTGTGATTGCCGGAAACTCTTTCGACAGATCATAACGGTTCACCACACCGAATTTTTTGATCGTATAGGCACTTGTACCATCCTCCCAGTGCGGCCGTACCTTTTCGCCCTCGGTACTTGTCCCGTTCTCCAGAATATCCTGACACATAGTTACAAATATTTTATCTGCTAAACTCATTGTTAATCCCCTATCTCTTGTCCTGGACTTTTACTTTTCATTATACCTTATTCTCTCAAAATGTCTATGAGAAAATCTGCTGTACTATCAGTTTATACTCCGGCAGAGACTGGCATTTCCGGATCAGCTTTAAATATTTCTCTCTGTCCGGAAATGACTTTGTCAGATAAAACCAGATTTCTTTCAAATGAAAAACGACATCTTTTTCCGCACGGAAAGTATCCAGACATCCCTCTAAAATTTCATCATGGAACGCCCGCAGCCTGGCTTTATCTGCTGGTGGGTTTCCTTTGATTTCTCCGACCAGTCCGGGATTTTCCAGTAATCCCCTGCCGATCATGATGCGATCAATAGCTGGGAAAGCGGCTGTCACTTTCTTATAATCTTCCACACTGCATATATCTCCATTGTAACAGAGCGGCACATGGATCTGCTCCAGAGCACGGGCAAATGTTTCCATCCGCGGTGTTCCGCTGTAATAATCTTTCTGCAGGCGCGGATGAATAATCAGTTCTTCCAGCGGAAACTTTGCATAGACACCGCAGAGAGCTTCCCACTCATCTGGGTCTTTGATTCCGACTCTGGTCTTTACCGATACCGCAAGCGGACTGTTCTCCAGCACTTCTTCCAGCAACATTTCCAGTTCTTTCGGATCTGCCAGAAATCCGGCCCCTTTTCTTTTCGAGACAACGGTTCCGGACGGACAGCCAAAATTAAGATTGACACTGGTAAATCCCAGATCTTCCAGCTGCCGAATCATCATCAGAAATTCATCGGCACGGTTTCCGATCAGCTGCGGCACCAGCCGGATCTGATCATTATTTTCCGCTGCCAGATCCCGCTTTATTTTTTTGCTCATTTTTTTTGCTGCCGGGATAAACGGTGTAAAATATTTATCTATATATGGAAAATAATGTGCATAAGCATTGCGCACAATATATCCCGTAATTCCCTCCATCGGAGCAAGATAAAATAACATAATTTTCCCTCCATTTTTCTATTATAAGAATTTTACCGGTAAAAGCAAATGATTTTCCGATAAGAATTGACAAGTTTTCACCAAAAGCCTATAGTTACGGTTAGAATGAACTTAAAATAGGAGGTGTTCGACTTGGATAATCACAACGAGAAAAAGACAAAACAAATCAAACGGATACTGGCTATCATTACCATTGTTTTTGTAATCCTGATCGGATATTTTATCGGGCGTCCCCTGGTTCATTTTGTATCGGATCCCAAACAATTCCGTGTCTGGGTCAATGACAAAGGAATATGGGGAGTCCTTGGTTTTATTGGAATGAACATCCTGCAGGTACTCCTTGCGGTAATTCCCGGTGGTCCTTTTGAAATTGGTGCCGGATACGCTTTCGGGGTAATCCGTGGTACACTGATCTGTGATTTTGCCATGACAACTGCAAGCGTCATCATCTTTCTGTTTGTGCGCCGTTTCGGCATGAAGTTTGTGGAATTGTTTGTAAGCCGTGAAAAAATAGAATCTGTAAAAATATTAAAAAGTTCCAGGCGTTCGGAGAGCATCATTTTTCTGCTCTTCCTCATACCCGGAACTCCCAAAGACCTGTTATCTTATCTCGTCGGACTGACCGACATAAAGCTTTCCCACTGGATCATTATCTGTGCAGTTGGCCGTATGCCGGCAATCTTTCTTTCTGTCTTAAGCGGCAACGCATTAAACAAAGCGGATTACGGATTTGTCATTCTGATGTTTGCCGTCATGATCGCCCTGTCCATCTGCGGATTTTTCTTTTACCGCTCCCGCAATAAAACAGGCAGCGGCTCCGAGAACGACAAGGAATAAATTCAGTACGGAGCACGGCAGACTCTCTGCTGTTCTCCACAACTGCTGCATTCGTCCAGAACTTTATTAATGCAGATGTGACACACATCTCCATCTTTGTCTTTCACACGGATCACATGTGTGGATACCCACTGATAGTGATCTCCCCGTCCCTTCTGATACAGCTTGATGCAGACTTCTTTCCGTCCCTGCCCCAGCATCTGTAACAGACGTTCCCTGGAGAAATTGTCCAGAAACGCACGCTGGTAATTCGGGTGTATGTTTTCCACCCCGACATCAATCAGATCATCATATTTTCCACTGCTCGGCATGTCATTTGCCAGAAATCCGTCGTCCTTGATCATGGTATATGTATTTTTTGTAAGATTTGCTGCCACAATCATCGGAAATGCTTCTGACACTGCCTCAAACACTGTCAGTACCTCCTCCATGCTGATTCCATTCAGTGCTTCGAACTCTTTAAACGATCTTGCACTCTTCATCTGATGCACCTCCCAAACCTCGTTTTCATTTGTTTTTGCCCCTCTTTTACCCCTGCCTTTATTATAAATAAAACGCGTCCTTTTTACAATAGACAAAACTGAATGATAAAAGAAAAACAGCCGAACCCATATCCTCTATGTTTCCAGCTGCTTTTTCAAGAGCGATAGACGGGGCTCGAACCCGCGGTCTCGACCTTGGCAAGGTCGCGCGTTACCAACTACGCCACTATCGCATATGTAAGCTCTCTCGTGAGCACAGATAAGATAATAACAGATACATGCTCTTCTGTCAACCACTTTTTGAATTTTTTATACATTTTGAAAAATTTATACCAATGGGAAGTTTAAAATTAAACGCATGAATAGATATTCCCTGCATAGAATATACCAAAGCTGGAAATGGAGGTAACAAATGAGTGCAAAAACCAGAATTGTCGTTCTTCATATGAAAAAACTTGTGTTTGCAGGTGTCATCACAGGACTTGGTATCCTGCTTGTGATCTTCCTTGGAATCCTGCTCGGCAGTTCCCACAAACAGTCCGCAGACAACGAAGCGGTGGAAACCATGTACGTTCCGGGTGTCTATACCTCTTCTGTCATGATTGACGGAAATCCGTTCGATGTGCAGGTATCTGTCGACGAAGACCATATCAACGAAATCACCATGGTTCATCTGGATGAAACTGTAGAAACCATGTACCCATTGGTCCGTCCTACGCTCGATGAACTGGCAAAACAGATTATTTCCAGCCAGTCCCTTACGGATCTTACATATTCCAAAAACAACCAGTATACCTGTCGTCTGCTCATCGGTGCAGTATCCGAGGCATTGGAAAAGGCATCACCCGATCGGTGATGCCCCACATGCAAATATCTGATAAGCAGATCTTATTGTGCCTCTGTGTTTAATCCACTCACGTAGCTGGACAATGCAGAAGTATTGGTATAATACGTCTGTGCCGGCTTATTATCCTCATAATAATTGTATCCGGTATAACCGGCCCATCCAACGATGGCAACTAAAATTGCACATCCACAGATGATACCAATGATTTTTTCCGTTTTCTGCTTTGCCATCTCTTTTTTACGATTGGCTTTTTCTTTCTTATATTTATCTACCTTTGCCTGACTCATATTTCCTTCTCTCCTAAATCTGTTGATGGTTCTATTCTACACATTTTCAACAGAAAAAGCAAGTAAACGGTTTTACATATTGCGGGAGATATCCAGGCACTTCATCATTGCCTCGATCACGCTGCTGCGCATGCCTTTTTCCTCCAGCACACGCACTGCCTGAATGGTGGTTCCTGCCGGAGAGCATACCATATCCTTAAGTTCTCCCGGATGTTTTCCCGTCTCAAGAACCATCTTTGCACTTCCAAGTACCGCCTGTGCTGCAAATTTGTACGCCTGCTGTCTCGGCATTCCACCAGCCACTGCTGCATCTGCCATGGCTTCAATAAACATAAATACATAGGCCGGAGAGCTTCCGCTGACGGCAGTAACCACATCCATCAGATGCTCCGGAATGACTTCCGTCTGTGAAAATCCACTGCAGAGATCCCGCACCAGAGCCATATCCTCATCCGTCACACGTGCTCCCGCACACATACCCATCATGCCTTCTTTGACCATAGATGGGGTATTCGGCATCGTACGAATCACTTTTAAATTTCGTCCGAGCACTTCATCAAACCATACCAGTGTCTTTCCAGGCGCGATGGATACCAGAATCTGCTCTTCTGTAAGAAGATCCTTGATTTCCTCTAACACTTCGGCATAAAACTGTGGCTTTACTGCCACAAACAAAATGTCTGCAAATGCTGCCACATCCCGGTTGTCCGTACTGATCTGCACTCCGAACTGTGCCTTCTTTTCTTCCAGCGTTTTCTTCGTACGACAGGAAATCATCATCTCCTGCGGAGGGCATTTTCCGGATTCCAAAATTCCCTGTATCATGGCTGTTCCCATATTTCCACAGCCGATAAAACCGATTTTCTTTTCCATGTTCTATCTAGCTCCTATAATCTCCATTAATTTTTACATAATCATACGTCAGATCACATCCCCAGGCTTTGGCAGATGCCTCTCCCTGATGCAGATCAATATTGATATAAATTTCATCTTCCTCTAAGATTTCTTTTGCTTTCTCCTCAGAGAAATCTACACCGGCAGCATTTCTGCATACGGCAATGGTTCCCTTGGACGATGCCAGATCCACATCCACTTTGTTGATATCAAACTCCGCATCCGCATAACCGATTGCACATAAAATACGTCCCCAGTTGGCATCTTCCCCAAACATTGCACACTTAAACAGTGGGGAACGGATCACACTCTTTGCAATAATGATTGCGGTATCCTGATCCGGCGCACCGCTACAGGTACACTCCAGCATCTTCGATGCTCCCTCACCGTCCTTGGCAAGCATCTTGGTCAGCGTCATGAGTACCTGATACAGCGCCTGACGGAACGTATCATAATCCTCTCCCTCTGCTGTGACTGGCGTATTTTCTGCCATGCCGTTTGCCAGAATACTGACCATATCATTGGTAGAAGTATCTCCATCAATGCTCAGACAATTGTATGTCACCTTTACAATCTCAGAAAGTGCTTTCTGGATCATTTCTGAGGAAATCGCAACATCGGTTGTAACAAAATTTAACGTGGTAGCCATATTCGGATGGATCATGCCACTTCCCTTTGCCATACCGCCAACCGTACAGGTCTTCCCGTCAAGCGTAAAAGAAACCGCGGTCTCCTTGGCATAGGTATCGGTTGTCATGATGGCATTTGCTGCTTTTCCATGATTCTGTGGAGAAAGTCCGCGTGCCAGCTCCTGCACATGATCACGGATCGGTTCAATCGGAAGCTTCTGTCCAATGACACCGGTTGATGCCACGATCACCTCGTCTGCCTTTATTCCCAGCTCTGCTGCAGCCAGATCACACATCATCTGTGCCTTTTCTTCTCCGTCTGCATTACAGGTATTGGCATTCTTACTGTTGACAATAACAGCCCTCGCCTTATTTCCGGTTGCTGCCAGATGTTTCTTTGTCACAAGGATTGGTGCACCCTTTACTTTATTCGTTGTGTAAACAGCCGCTGCCGTACACTCCTTCTCTGACCAGATCAGTGCCAGATCATTTTTGTTCCGATCCGGATTTAACCCACAGTTTAATCCGTTTGCGGAAAATCCTGCAGCCGCACATACACCGCCCTCGACCTGTTTCATTGTTACATTCATAATTTTTATCTCCTTCTAAGTTATAGTAGTAAAAATCCTCAGCAGAATTTCTCCTGCTGAGGCACCTTTATCTCATTCCATCTGTTTACTTTATGTACTTATCCAGTTCATGAGATACCGCAAGCACATTGTCAAGTTTCTGTTTTGCCTGCTCGGCATTGTTTAAATTCTCAACTGACAGATCCGCTACCTGTACGGAAGAGGCCGTCACTTCTTCCGTTGTTGCAGAAAGATTACTGATATTGTCTACAATCTGATTGTTTGCATCCGACAGACGGTTTAACATGCCGTCAATGCCTTCGATCTCCTGAACCAGTGTATTGACATTGTCATTCATTCCCGAAAAACTCTCAGACGCTTTCGCAATCATGGAATCCTGCGCATTGGTAGCCTCAATCGAACGGCTCACCGCCGTTGCTGCATCCTCTGCATTTTTAAACAATTCATCCAGAATCTGTGCAATGCTTTCTGTCTCACTTCTGGTTTTCTCTGCCAGCTGACGGATTTCATCAGCCACTACAGCAAACCCTTTTCCGGCTTCCCCTGCACGGGCACTCTCAATAGAAGCATTGAGCGCCAGCAGATTGGTCTGACTGGAAATGGAAAAGATGGTATCTGCAATACTCTTTACTGCCTCGGTACGCTCCTGTAACGCTTTCATGGAATCTGCCACTCCGGAGTTTGTCTCTGCGATTACCGCGGACTGTTTCTTCAGATGTTCCATGATCTCCATACTCTTCTGATTCAGTTCCCCGGACTGCTTTGCCACTTTTACCATATTCTCGGAACTTTCCAGTGTCTGCTCAATTGAATGCTGGATATCCTGTGTCATGGTTGTCTGTGTCTGGATATTTTCCGCCGTGCTATGCGTGCTGGAAGAAATATCTTTCATCGCACCATTGACCACCTCTGTCGATCCATTCAGATCATTGACAATCTTCATCACGGATTCCGTACCCTTACGCACTTCTTCCGCCACACCGATCACATCGTCTAAAATTGCCTGCTGCTTCCGCTGCTCCTGCTGTTCACTGTGCCGGGTATCATGGTTGAATTTCTGTGCCACATTTGTTGTAAAGATCACAGCAAACACCAGTACCCCCAGTGCCAGCAGATCCAGTACAAGATTGGTTGTCCCGGCTACGCCTTCCGGCTGCTGACGGATCTGACCAAAAACAGTCAGCGCATTCAATACAAGATAACCGATGCCGCCGATTCTGGAATATTTCGGATCAAAAAACAAAATACAGCCGATAAAAGGAGCCAGTCCCAGAAAACGGATAAAGCTCTCCGTATAAGCAAAAGTCATGAAAAATGATACGAGATATAACCCGATCAGTGCCAGATATCTCAGCCGCTCCGATTCCGGACGCCGCTTCCATCCGATGAGCAATGCACCTCCGGAGACTACTGCAATCACACTGACAAATGCCGCAAAGCCCAAAGAACGTACTCCTTTTGCTCTTGATGCCCAGAGCATAAACAGAATAAATGCATAAAAAATCAGATATTCTGTTACAAAAAAACGGTTTACTCTCTGTATCTGCTGCCCTTTTTCCGCAAAGCGATAATATTTTTCTTTTATTTTCATAATCAGTCCTCTCCCCTGTTATAGTTATAACGCACGAAAGTTTCTGTTTCCATACTAGCACAGAGCAAAATAAAATGCAATTCTGTCCGCTGTAATAATCTTATTCCAGTTCTTCCATGACACTCTTATATGCTGGACGAATAATTTTGTTGCATCCCACCAGCTCCTCCAGCCGGTGTGCACTCCATCCTGCAATTCTTGCAATGGCAAACAATGGTGTATATAATTCCGATGGAATGCCGAGCATTTCATATACGAAACCACTGTAAAAATCCACATTCGGGCTGACACCCTTGAAAATATGACGCTTTTCTGCAATCAGTTCCGGAGCCACTTCTTCTATCATATTGTAAAGGTTCATGTCTTTCTGGCGTCCTTTTGCCTCCGCGAGATGCTCCACATAGCTGCGGAATACACGCTCTCTCGGATCAGACAGGGAATACACGGCATGTCCCATACCATAGATCAGCCCTTTCTTATCAAAGACCTGTCCATCCAGCATCTTTCCAAGATAGGACTTCACCTCGTCACGATCGCTCCAGTCATGCACATTTTCACGGATATCATTCATCATCTGCATAACTTTGATGTTGGCACCGCCATGCTTTGGTCCTTTCAGGGAAGACATTGCTGCAGCGATGGCAGAATATGTATCCGTACCGGCAGAAGTAACCACACGGGTGGTAAACGTACTGTTATTACCGCCGCCATGCTCCATATGAAGCATCAGTGCCACATCAAGCACCTGTGCCTCCAGCTGGGTATACTGCTTATTCGGCCGCAACATACGAAGGAAATTCTCTGCCGTGGAAAGCTTTGGGTCCGGTCGGTGAATATACATACTCGAATCATTTTCATAATGATTATATGCGTGATATCCATATACCGCGATCATCGGGAAATTGGCAATCAACTGCATACACTGACGGATATTGTTCTCAATGGAAGAATCTGTCGTATACGGATCATAGGCCGCAAGTGTCAGAATACTTCGTGTCATGGAATTCATGATATCCTTAGAAGGCGCCTTCATAATAACGTCTCTGGTAAAATTGGTCGGAAGTGTCCGGCTGTTGCCGAGCACCTCACAGAATTCATCCAGCTGCGCCTGATCCGGAAGTTCTCCAAACAGCAGCAGATATGCTGCTTTCTCGAAGCCGAATTCGTTCGGTCCAATGGATTTGATCAGTGTTTTTACATTATATCCGCGATACCATAACTCACCGTCACATGGCACCTGTTTTCCATTTTCATCTTTGAAGGACACAATCTTTGAAATACGGGTCAGACCTGTCAATACACCTTTTCCGTTGACATCGCGAAGTCCTCTGTTTACCCCATACTCCTGAAACAATCCGTCCGAGATCGTATCATTCGTAATACACATATTCTGTTTTGATGCTGCGTAATTTGCTAATAAATCTTTTTTCTCCATGCTTCACTCTCCAATCTGTATAGTCTTAATTATATCGTACTTGGTTCTCAAAAAAAAGCATTTCATAAATTTTTTATATCTTTTTACGCTTTGTATATAAATTTTATACCCCATAAAATTTCATCAGTGCATCGTAAACATTCATTTTTCCATAGCCCATTGATGTCAAGTTATTGCTACGAACTTTTTTTATTTTTTCAAATAAAAATATCGCAATCCTGCATAACTTCGTTGGGTTAATGTGAAATAGTTGCTAAGTCCTGTAAAAATTGATGAATAGTTATTGCTAAGTTCCATTTGCCTGACTTACTCCGCAATCCATACTGAAATTCCACTCAATCCCTATCCTTTTGTCTTTATAAGCATAAACTCTTCTAATAAAAGCATCAACCACTTCCTGCGTCAATTCTTCAATATGCGAATACCGGATAATCTGCTTCATATCAGCCTCTGCTTTCTGGTATTCGCTTTCCAATCCAGAAAGCTTTCCCGCTGTATCGGATTCCTTTACAGATAATGAAGATAAGCGCTCTGTCAGCTCGTTTGAACGTTTCTGATACTCCTCACTACTGATTGCTTTTAAAGCATACTGTTCATACAAATTATCCTTTTCTGCCCGAATCTGTTTTTGTTCCTGTCTGTATTCCTCCAGTTTCTTTTTCAGAGACTGAATGCCTGCCCGTTGAAATGAAGATAGGCTTTCATTCTGCTTCATGGCATTTCCACGAAGCATCAACTCTTTATTCAGCATCATCAGTACGGTTTCTTCAAGCAGATCGGCATTCAAGTAAGTGCAACAATCCGGTATTTGCAACAGAGCATGTTTTCGGCACTCAAACCGCCTGTAACGATTCTTTTCGCGTAGTGGCTTATAAACCATGGAATATCCGCATCCACCGCAATACAATTTTCCTGTAAGTGGATGCTTCTCCCTGTTTCTTTTTGTAGAATAATCCAGTTTGAATGACGATACCTGCTCATATATTTCTTCTGAAATGAGTGCCTCGTGGTGATTCCGAATTACTTTCCAATCTTCTTTCGGTACAGCAATACCGTTTTGACTTCCTACGGACTTTCTGACCGATTTTCCATATGCCATTTCTCCGAGATAAAAACGGTTATTCAATATTTTTCTGATAGCAGTTACACTCCATGAATGGACCTTACCGTCTGTATATTTCTTTTCCGGATTACGCATCTGAGTAATGGTAGGTACGTTTTCCTTATAAAGCTGTCTTGCTATCTGTGTGCTAGTTTTCCCCTGCACCGCAAGGGAAAAGATATAGCGCACAATTTCTGCCTCTTTTTCATTCACGATAACAGCATTTTTTATTTCTTTGCTTTTTTCATATCCAAATGGAGCCTGTCCGAAAACATATTCTCCCTTTGCACACTTATTTTCAATCGAAGCCTTTACCTTAACCGATACATCCTTGCTGTAAAGATCATATAAAAGTGTCTGAAATGCGGTATCAATCTCTATGGTATTTCCGTGATGTTCTCTGCTGTCATAATGGTCATTGATAGCGATAAAACGAATGCCCATAAAAGGGAATATCTGATTCAGATACGTACCCATCTCAATATAATCTCTTGAAAAGCGGGACATATCCTTCACAATGATACATCTGATATTATTTGCCTTTACCTCCTTTAACAACTTTTGCATCCCCGGTCTATTCATATTAGCGCCGGAGAAGCCATCATCCCTAAACTCCACAGCCTCATACCCGCTTAATTCGGAATCGTGATGTATGTACTCATATATCAGCTTTCTCTGATTGCTTATACTATTACTCTCGTCCTTTTCTCCCTCGTCCTCTAAGGATAACCGTAAATATAATGCCAAACGCTCCATTCTACTTCACCCCTTCCATACAGTCTGCTGTAAAGGTAAATATAACCTCTATACGTTTGCCTGGATAAACATATATTTTTGAAATAAACACTTCTATCATATCCTTTGTAAGCTCTTTGCCACTTTTCAGTTTTAACAGGGCTTTAATAGCTGCCATATATTTTCCGGAGAGTTTATCCAATGCTCTTATTTCCTGCTGCTGACTTTCCTGCTGTTTTCTCAGATCTTCCAGTATGTCCGCCTGCTTCATCTTGAAAGCCACATATTCTTTTTGTGGAATTTTCCCAGCACGGTAATCCATATATACACAGCTTTCTTCCTCCTGAGAACGTCTCAGCTTTGCCTCTGTTTCCCTTAGTCTTGCTTCCGCCTTCTTAACCGCCTCTGCAATTCTTTCTTTGCCATACTCCATGTAATGCTTTGGGTTGTTTAAGAAAACTGCAAATTTCATACGGATAAGAGGTAACAATATATCCACCAGCTCATTCTTTGAAATACGGTTAGAGTCCGGGCATACTTTAATTTTCGTCTGTCCGCTGTTTAAGCAAAAATATCCGTCAAGCCTTGCTTTTTCCCCATCTGCATAGTGCTGTACATAGCTGCTTCTTGTCATTTTTCTGCCGCATACTCCACAATACAGTACACCATCAAAAATGTTTTCCCCAAGCGGATAACCCTTCGTTGGATGATTATACGAAGCTTTGCGCTCCTTCATTTTTTCCCTAATTTCTACCGATTTCTGATATAACTCCCTGTCAATCAATGACTCATGTGCATCCTTTGTAATCACCCAGTCATCTTCTGGCTTATGAATACGGTTCTTCTCATCCCTTGCCGTTATACTAGTTTTTCCCTGCACCAAAGTTCCTGTATAGGTTTCACTTTTCAGTATTCGCTCCACCGAACTCTTATCCCAACCTTTATACGCTCCTGCATCGGGTGTATAGTAAACTTCTTTTGTTTTCTTATACAGAGAAGGTGGATTGATCTGCCTGTGGTTCAGCTCATCCGCAATCGCAGTATAGCTTTCCGTTTCAGCGAATTTTTCAAATATAAAGCGAACAATATCCACCGTATTTTCATCCGGTATCAATCTGCGCCGTTTTCCACTCCATTCTGCCATATATCCATAAGGTGGAGGACCGCCAACATAAGAGCCTTCTTCCCTCCTCTGTTTTAAGTGCAGCTTCGCCTTTTTGGAAAAATCCTTTGCGTACATATCATTTACAAGGTTCTTGATTTCGGAAGCCATCTGCTTATTCTCATTGCCTTCCTTTCCTGTATCAAACCCATCGGCAACTGCAATGAAGCGTACTCCTAAAAACGGAAATATCTTCTCAATGTAATTGCCCGCCTCCAGGTAATTTCTGCCAAACCTTGATAGATCTTTTACTATGACGCAATTTATCTCACCAAGCCTTATATCCTGCAATAACCTAAGAAAGCCCTCTCTTTCAAAATTGCTGCCGGTCTTTCCTAAATCGGTATAGCAATCAATAATATCAATGATTTCTTCCGTATTCTTCAGATTAAATTCTTCTACATATTTCCTTGCAATCTCAGTCTGAACCTCAACTGACTCATTCTTTCTTTCATCATAATCCGCTGAAAGTCTTGCATAGATACCAGCTCTGTATCGTCTGACTTTCACATTCTGTTCTGTCTGAACGCCTGCTGTTTTTCTTAACGAGTTACCTCGTTTGGATACTCTGCCCATTCTTATGCACTCCTTTCTGCCACACAGTTTTTCTTCTGTTCGTCTTTTATTCTCTTGTTGACTTCCCGCATTATGCGATACTGATCCGTATAATAAAACTCAATTTCAATTCTGTGATTCTCATATACTGAAATCTTCTTTACCATACTACAAAGAGTATAACGGTCTATCTCTCTCAGTTCCGCACAGTCCTGCATGGTCTTGAGCCTTGCTGCAGAGATGACACCATTCTTAAACAGTTCCTTAATCATAAGCTCCTGTTTTTTCTGTGCTTCCTCAAATTCTCCGGCTTTCCTTGTAAACTCGCTGTGCAGACGTTCAAATTCGCTCTTTGTGATAATCCCTTCTTTCAAGTCCTCATATAAGCCTGAACAGAGAGAATAATATTTATCCTGTTCTTCCTTTAATCTTGCAATTTCGGTATCATAATGGACTATGGACTCAAAATCTGTTTCCATATCCAGAGCTTTTTCAAACATCTGCTTTTCCTGCAAAAAACAGTTTGCAAATTTCGTTACCATTTCCAATACAAGCTGCTTAAGAGCATCTTCCGGTATACTGTGTCTGGTACAGCCCTCACCCCGGTTTTTGGTGGAACAGATATAGTAAACCCTCCGTGTATTCTTATAGCGGTTTATCCGCCTTATCATCTGCTCTCCGCAATCTCCGCAAAACAATATTCCTGTAAAAAAACTGTTTTTCTCTGATACAGGACTCACCCGTCCATCAACCTTCAACAAATTTTGGACAACCAGAAAAACATCTTCCGATATGATCGGCTCATGGGTATTTTCCACCTTAACCCAATCTTTTTCAGGTTTTTCCACACTTTTCTTCAGCTTATAATTTATCTTTTCTGTTTTTCCCTGCACCATGTGACCGAGATACATTTCATTTGTCAATATTCGCTTTACCGTGGCACTGCTCCACATGGATTTTACTGCACCGGAAAATCCCCCTCTGTAATTTGCACCTGTGGATTTCTTATACTCTTTTGGTGAAAGGATACCAAGTTCATTCAATTTATCCGCTATGGCTGAAACCGCAACACCCTCCATTTTCCAGTTAAAAATCTTACGCACAATTTCCGCAGCATAATCGTCCACCACAAGCTGATTTTTGTTGTTATCCGCCTTTCTGTATCCATAAAGGGCAAACGGAGCAATACACTCCCCATTCTTTCTCTTTACTTCAAACTGGCTTTTCACTTTTGTGGAAATATCTCTGCAATAGGAATCGTTAATGAAGTTTTTGACCGGAAGAACAATGCCGCTCTCCCCTACATCCGCATGAAAGCTGTCATAATGGTCTGTAAGTGCAATAAAACGCACAGAAAGAGCCGGGAAGATTTTTTGTATATATCTCCCGGATTCAATATAATCACGCCCAAAACGAGAAAGGTCTTTTACAATGACGCAGTTCACCTTTCCTGCTTCGATGTCGCTTATCATTCTTTTAAATTCTGGTCTGTCGAAATTACTGCCCGAAAACCCATCATCAACATAAATATCATACAATTCGATATCCTGCTGTTCATAGATAAAGGCTCTGATCAGCTCTCTCTGATTTCCGATACTGTTACTCTCGGATTTCAGTCTACCATCCTTGTCTGTCACATCTCCGACATCACTGTCATCCCTTGAAAGACGGAGGTACATGGCTGCTAGAAAATGTTTTTTATTCATTTGATCACTCCTGACTTTTAAGTTATTAAGCTGTAATAAACCTAAAATTCAAGAGTTTCCTTGATTTGTCCTGATTTTAGGTTAACATAACTTTTCGATTCTTTCAAGGCTTTTTCGATTTTTATCAAAAATGTACTATATGTGAATTTCTGCTAAATGCCGCAGGTATTCCTCCATCTTATCGTCTATACTGGCTCCCTCCTTTTGAAATCTGACCTTAACCACATAGTCTCCCATACGATGGACATAGATATTATTTGTCTGTCTTGCAAAGGAAGCCAGTTTTTCTTCTACGGGCAGTTTTGTGTCAATTTTGATATTCCGAATATCTGTCAGCGTGTTTATATCCACAGTACGAATATCCACAGCCGCCATTGCATCAAGTTTTTCCTCTGATATATCTAACACTTTAGCTCTCCTATCTTCTGCTTGTTTCATTCTATTCAATTCGCAGATTGTCCTATGACATACAAACCTCTGTATGTAAAAGCCGGGATACTGCGCCCGGCTTTACTCTTTTTATCCGTTATACTTATCAAACGCCCCCACCTGTACCTGCACCGCCTCGGTGATCCTTGCAAGGGTTTCCTCGTCAACCTTTCCCATGTTCTCAATAATCCTGCCATAATCAAGGGCAGTCACCTGTTCACAGAGGGCTATGCTGTGCTGTTCTAATCCCTCTGCCCGGTATGCCGATACGAATACATGAGTGGGAAGGTTTTTCTTTTTAAAGATTTTGGTAGAGAGAGGGACTACCGTGATTACGGTACTGTGCTTGTTTGCCATGTTATTGCTGACAACAACCACAGGTCGCATACCTCCCTGCATACTTCCCTGATACTGACCACCCAAATCCGCATAAAGTATGTCTCCTCGTCTGATTTTCATCAGTAGCCTGTGCCTCCGCCCCATATCGGAATAATATTGTCAGGGGCAGGCTTTACATCCTTGTATTCATAATAGTCCATTGTGGATAATTCAAGGAACCCGACACCAATCTTAGCGACATCCTTCATAAGCTCCTCCATATCGGATACATCTTCCGTTAAATCTGTCAGCTTGTCCACCGCCACCATGTCATACTGTCCGGTCATCAAAAAGGAAATCAAAAGATTGACTGCATCACGGTCAACATCCCTGTCCGGTCCTTTGCAAATGACTACATCATGTCCTAAGATAATTCCATGCGAGAGACACTTCTCTCTGGTCTTGTCAACCTTTTTACGGATGTTCTTCTCCGATTTGTTGGAGTTCATAAATAAAATAGCCGAAGAAAGATTCTCCCCGGCTGCGCCTAACATAATTCCTATCTTGCACATATCTTTGTACCTGCTCTTTCTTAGATCATTGCAGAAAGATATGCCGGCTGTTATCTCCTGAGATAAGAATGCGGTGCACCCGCCCCCTTATCTCAAAAGATAACTTCTTAAATAATCTATCCTTCAAGCAGCACAAACTTCTTTATTTCAGAGAACAGCGGCACAAGACCGCCATTCTCCAAAATCTGCCTCTTAGCAGAATCCCCGAACCGGGTAACATACACTGGGACGGCTTCATCCCGCACTGCACCTCCGTCATGCCCAACCAGACGAAATCCACAGGCAGCCACTCCCGAAAAATGCTTTTTGCTGAAATTCCGGTGCCGTTTTACCTCATTATCTCTGACTGCCATGCCAGTAGGCACAATCCTCTGCTCCATACCTTCACGGGCAACAATGAAATCCTTGCAGGTACATCTTCGCACGAAATGGGACTCTGCCACCCCTTTATCCCTGCAATAAGCATAGACAGATAAAAAGGCGAAAATAAAATCAGGTGTATGCGTGTCCTATTTAGTTTTTCATAGTTCAAGGCTCATGTGAGCCTTGAACTATGATAGGACAAAACACCTGATTTTTTTACGACACAGATTGGCGAGTAGGACGGTGTAATCTGGTAATTTTATGTAAAGCCCAGTTCATGTACGATATATCATTGATAGATAAAATGAAAACAAAGGAGATTCCACTATGAGCGATTTACAGATACTTATTGATAACTACTTAGAGTATTGTTATATTCAGAAAATATTGGGGCATAGTTTTATAAATATCACAGAAATCTATACCTATGTTGCCATGTCAAAATGAAAAGACATTCTTACAGCAAAATATATCAGAAAAGATCTGACCGGAAATTCTGCTGTTGCACTCACCAGCTTTTCGACAATCTCAAGCTTATCGCCTTGTTCAGCGTAAGCACAAAGTATAACGGCTCCCGCACTATCACCATCATGCACTATTGCTGCTATCGCCTGCGCTTCACAGTCAGCTTCATCATCCTTTACCACAGATATCAGGTTATCGTCTTTTTTACTGTATAATGCACTTTTTCTCTTATCCATAATGTCTTCGAGCTCCTTGGATAAAGCCTTGCCTATATACTTTTTATGATCTTTTCCGGCTGCCGCTATTATCTCATCCCTGTCTGCCACACATACCGTGGCACCAGTTACCTTTGACAGGCTCTGTGCATATGCCTGTGATATATTTTTGAGGCTTCCCACCTGCGAATATTTCTTTAGCACTATCGTCTCGTCTGCATCCATATATATTTCCAGCGGGCTGCCCTCCTTGATATGGAGCATCCTGCGCAGTTCCTTCGGTATGACTATTCTGCCGAGTGAGTCTACTCTTCTGGTCAATCCTGTAATTTTCACTTTATTGTCCTCCGTTACTTTTGCATTTGCATTCATGCTTTGGAGGTAGTATATGGAAATCTGTATGAAATATGTATAATTCAAGGGGGAAAAGACATCATCTATGCATGCTTGCATGCAATTCGATGTATGTCTTATTGACCCGCACTACACCGAGAAAGTAGCAATTTACTGCTTAAAGGCAGTAAATTAGCGGATTAAATATGTATCTATATCCATCAGCTCTCTCTCATCTGCAATATCTACATATACACAGTCATGCTTCTTTGCCACACTTCTGCCACCCTTATCACCCTCCAGTGATAAAAGCTGTGGTATAAGCGATGAATTAAATACACACGGGTTGCCTACAGCATCTCCACAACGAAGTGAAAACGCCAATCGCTTACCCCCTGTATTTTTAAGCACTCTGTCTATTAATTTAATCACGCTTTGACTTTTTAAATATGGCTGGTCAGCTACTGCAAACATGTAATATTCCTCTTTTTCGGCAGTATGATGCGTCACTTCACTGCTTTTCTTAAGCTTTTTCTGCTCCTGCACCGCCATAATTCCTGCCTTTATAGTGTAGGATATGCCTTTTTCGCTGTCCGGACTTATGACTGCATGGCAATCTGGGATACATGCGCAGTAGTCCAATATTTCCCGGTAACGGGTGACAACTGTTATATCTATAGTCTGGCTGTCTGATTTTGATTTATTATATCTATTTTTAATTTCCACAAAACGATCAAGCAAATGCCTGTACATAGGTTTTCCATCCAGCTCATAAAACAGTTTGTTACTTCCAAAACGGCGGCTGTTTCCAGCCGCCATGTATATGATATGAATCATTTCACTCTAAGGTCCTTTTCGTGCCAGTTTGGGTCTACCATTCCCATAAGTATTTTTTCAGGGGTAAACGGAACTGTCCTGTGCCATACGCCTGTTGCGCGATAAATGGCATGTGCCAGCGCAGGAGCCGGTGTATTGATAACTATCTCACCGATTGACTTAACTCCGAATGGGCCTGACGGCTCATAGCTTGTCTCAAATTCGACATTGATATTGCCCACATCCTGTCGTGTCGGTATCTTGTACTGCATGAGGTCATTTTCTGCGATTTTTCCACCGGCATTGTAGGTGACATTCTCATAAAGCGCCATGCCTATTCCCTGACCTATGCCGCCCTCGGTCTGTACACGCGCGAGGTTTGGATTGACCGGAATTCCGCAGTCCACAACAGCCTGATAATCAAGTATTTTAACTGCTCCTGTCTCCTTATCAAGCTCTATCTCGACCATTCCTACCATGTATGGAGGAGGTGAAACAGGTGATGAATATGTCGCTGTGACATCTACAGGTATCGTGTTGTTGACCTGTGATTTTGTTGCTATATCGGAAAGACTTACGCAAACCTCCCCATTGTCTGCACCGTCCGGATTTATGATATACACCTCTTTGCCGTCAAAATCCACCTCTGATGCAGCATGGCCCAGCATCTGTGCACCGATTTTCTTTATGTTTTCACGAAGCTCAAGTGCTGCATTCTGTGTGGCCATTCCTGTAATGTAGGTGGTTGATGAGGCATATGAACCTGAATCATAAGGAGAAGCATCCGTATCCGCTCCAAACACGGTTATATCATCCGGCTCGCAGTCGAGTACCTCAGCCGCCATCTGCGCAAGTATGGTATCACAGCCTGTTCCCATGTCTGCCGCGCCTATCATCATATTGTAGGTGCCACAGTCTGAAAGCTTTAAGGTACACGATCCGACATCTACATTTGATATGCAGGAGCCCTGCATTGCAAGTGCCATGCCTGCCGCACGAACCTTGCCATTTCCCATATCGCGGACAGGATACTTGTCTGCCCAATGGAAATTATCCGCACAGTGCATTATGCATCTGTCGAGTGCACATGCATTGGCTGTCTCGCCAAAATATGCCGGCATAAACATGCCCTCACGGACGATATTTTTCAAACGAAGCTCAACCGGGTCTATATGCAGCTTTTCAGCGAGCTCATTGACAGTTGATTCAAGTGCAAAGATACCCTGTGTAGCTCCATAGCCTCTATATGCTCCTGCCGCCTGCACGTTTGTGTACACAACATCGCACGAAAATCTGGTTGCCTCGCAGCCTCCTGTATAAAGAGGGAGCGATTTATGACCTGAGAGTCCTACTGTTGTAGTGCTATGCTCTCCGTATGCTCCACCATTTGACAGCGTATAAAGATCTATCGCCCTTATATGACCATCCCTCATTGCTCCAAGACGCACGGTGACCTCCATCTCATGACGCGGTGACGCGATAGTCTGGCACTCTTTTCTGCTATAGATTATCTTGCTCGGACGCTTTGTCTTCCAGGTAACAAATGCCGGATATACCTCACAGACCGCTGTCTGCTTGGCACCAAAGCCTCCTCCGATACGCGGCTTTTCAGCACGCACCATGGACTTAGGAATATCGAGTGCATTGGACAGTATTCGGCGCAGGTGGAAAACAATCTGTGTCGAGCTGATGCAGTGAAGCCTGCCGTATCTGTCTATCTCACAGTATGCTCTGCAGGTCTCCATATATGCCTGCTGCGCTGCCTTTATGCGATAGGTGTGCTCAATAATCTCATCGCACTCCGACAGAATTTTCTCTACATTTCCATGCTCATCCTCCTCATGATGAATGAGATTGCGCTTTACATCGCCTGTATTTATGCTGGATGACCAGTCATCCTCAGGATGCACAAGCACCTTGTTGTCCAGCGACTTTCTGAAGTCAAGCACCGGCTCAAGAATCGTGTACTTTACTTTTATCATGTTAAGAGCCTTGTCTACAGCCTTTTCCGATTCACCTACCACAATAGCGACAGCGTCACCTACACTTCTAACATGACGGTCAAGGATTAGTCTGTCGTACGGTGACGGCTCCGGAAAGGTCTGGCCTGCGATAGAAAAACGCTTTTTCGGAACATCCTCCCAGGTGTATACTGCGACCATGCCCGGTACCTTAAGAGCAATATCTGTCTTTACATCCTCGACAATTGCATTCGCATAGGGGCTTCTAAGAAGCTTTATGACAAGCGCATCACGCGGTGTGATATCATCAGTAAATACCGGCTTTCCGAGTAAAAGCTGGCTCGAATCCTTCTTCGGTATACATTTTCCAACTGCGTGGTAATCCCTTCTCGCGCGGTTGAAGCTGTTTACATTAGTTTGATTTGTGCTCATCCTGCCACTCCTTTCCGATATCCTCTCCGTAGACGCCTGCCTCGAGATTAAGAGGTGCGCCCTCCTTCTTACTGTTTAAGAAATTTCTGATTGAGCGGAGCTGACTCTGATATCCTGTACAACGACACAGATTTCCTGAAAGATACTCAAGAACTTCCTCATCAGTCGGGTCAGGATTTTCTCTTAAAAGTGCCACAATATTTACAATATAACCTGGATTACAGAAGCCGCACTGATCCGCTCCCTGTGCAGCAAAAAATCCTGTAAACTGCTTAGCTTCCTCCTCAAGTCCCTCAAGGGTATCCACGGCTCTGCCGTCTGCCCTGCCTATCGGCATGCTGCATGACAGCACAGGCTTTCCATCCAGAAGCACTGTACAAAGACCGCAGTTGCCTGACTCACAGCCCCTCTTCACTGAAAAGCAGTTGTGCTTGCGGCAGAAGTCCAAAAGCACCATATCCTGGTCAACCGAGTCGATTATTAACTTTCCATTTAATTTTATTTTAACATCCATATACATGAATTCCTTCCTACTTAATGCTCGTGCATTGATGTCATCACACTAATAAAGCTTCCAAAGTTTCCTGCATAACTTCCATGCATCCGGTAGCGATTACCTTATATCATCGCAGATGTCAAGCGACTGTGTGACAGCGCGGCGTGTAAGCACCCGGCAGATCATCTCTCTGTACTCGGCTCCTGCTCTGATATTGCTTCCAAAACGGATATGCTCTGCAACATATTCTGCAAATTTATCTATTTTTGCATTGTTCTCGGAGTTCTCCGTCAAAGCTACATTACCGTGCGTCTTTGCATCTACTATACCATCGAGTATGCCGTCCTTATCCCACACAGGCTCTGCCATATATGGTGATGCTCCGATGACCGCCACATACCTGCCGTTTCTATTTGCCACTGCACATGTGAGCACAGGAAAGTCTGTTGACTGGTTTCTCTGGCTTAAGTATACTACGCCCTTTGCATTTTTCGGCACTATTACTGATACGAGCACATCGCGCGTGGTTCTTGGAAGTGCCGCAAACTCGTCCAAATCCATAATTCCTGCCTTGTGAAGCTGCACCTTTGCTCCCAGCGCCCTGAAAATCGTCATGACATCTGAAAATCCAAATCTGCCCCAGATGCTTCCTCCGACAGTCGCCACATTTCTAAACTGCACTCCGACGATATGTCTGACCGACTCTGCGATTGCACCGTGTGTATATGCATTCAGGGTTTCATGTGTCTCTATCTGCCTGAGGGTTGCATATGCACCGATTCTAAACTCGTTTTCATCCTCATCAATCCGGTCAAGTCCGAGATCGCACAAATCAATTGCCGTGCCAAGTGTCTTATTTTTCATTTTGAGCCAGAGCATGCCGCCCAGCACAAAATTCGGTTTTTTCTGATAAAGCTCATAGGCTTCATCAAGGCTTTGCGCCCTCACATACTGATTGTAATAAAACATATTTTTCTCCTATATCAATACATTTCAAGCTCATACATGGCTTCCCACCTAATGTCCTGCTCCTTCATAAAGGCTATGAGGCTCTCCCTGTCTGAAAGCTCTGCACGCCATGCCAGACCACAGCCCGCCGATATAGCAGACGGAAGAGGAATCGTGCGCCCCGGAATACCACATGCCTTGCTCTTGATATCCAGCTTTAACGGCGCTGTGGTAGTCTCGAAGGTAATGATTAGCCGCTTTTTCTTTTCTCTTACCAAATTATTATCCATCACATCACACTTAATATAACACTAAGGACTCACAATAAGAGAGGCTGCAGCCATTTTCTCGGCGATATCATACATGTTCGTCACCTCTCCGACTGCAAGCTTATCTGACAGCTCATAGTAATTCAGACATGTTCCGCAGGTAAAGATTTTCACGCCACGATTCTTAAGCTCCTTTAAATCCTCAAGGCACTCTGAGCCATCACAGGTCAGCTTTGCTCCTCCATTGTAGAAAAGCATGGTTTCAGGCGGATTGTCCTGCTGCGAAAGTGCATAGATGAAGCCCTTTATGAGTACACTGCCCAGCTCCTCGCTGCCCTCTCCCATATATGAAGAGCGGATTACAACGACTCTGTTATCTGTAGCCGGCCTGCATGTGTACTGTGAAGCTTCGTCTGTATCCGAAAACGCTCCTGTGTTAAGAGTCTCAATTGTCAGCTTTACACTGTAGCTTCCGTCGTCGAGCTTATTGCTGTCGCAGCTATAGCCCTTCTGTGCAGCCATCTTTTTTAAATTTTCTACTGCAATTTCATTGTCCACAAGTGTCTCCACTGTGTCCGGCTGTGTGAGAGCCTCAATTGCCTTCTTTGTCTTTACTACCGGGATTGGACATGTATCCCCGATTGCATTTACTGTAATCATATTTATAATCCTCCCTATGTTATTTAACTTGTCAACCCTCAAAATGCAGGGCATGCAGCCTGTCAGCATATTTACATAAGCTATGATAGCTTAAAATCAGTTCACATATATCGGCACATCGCAGCGCTTAACAAATCGTCCTACCTTTGCAGCCGGAAGCCCTGCGGCTTTAAGCTCATGCAAAAAGGTATCTGCCTCAAAGGCTTTTACTGCAAACAGCAGTCCTCCTGAGGTCTGCGGATCGAAGAGCACCTCCTCCATTGAGAAAGGTATATTTTTTGCAAAACGCACCTTGTCACCTACATGGTTTCTGTTGCGCTGCGCCGCTGCCGTTAGGAAAAACTCATCTGCGCATCGCAGTGCTCCGGTAATGACCGGGATGGAAATCGAGTCGATAAGTGCTGTTATATCATCATTTAACATCTCGCTCAGATGTCCTAAAAAACTAAAGCCCGTGACATCTGTGCATGCATGTATTTCGAAGCTGTGACTGATCTCTGATGCCGCGCGGTTTAGTGTGGTCATGGAGCTTACCGCATCCTCAATTGCACCTAACGGAGCTTCCCCGACACGGTTTGCGTTGCACACAAGCCCAACTCCGAGCTTCTTGGTCAGTATAAGCACATCTGACGGCTGCCCTGTATTGTTGCTGTAGATGTGTTTGGGATGAACTGTGCCCATGACAGAAAGTCCGTATTTCACATCGCTGTCTGCTATGGAATGACCACCTGCAAGTGTACCGCCTGCCTCTATCACCTTGTCAGCGCCTCCCTGCATTATTTTACCGAGTATATTCAAATCCATTTTCTCAGGGAAACAAACGATGTTCAACGCACTCTTAACTGTGCCGCCCATCGCATAGATATCACTGAGCGCATTTGCGGCCGCTATCTGTCCAAACGTATATGGATCATCAACCATCGGTGGAAAAAAATCAAGCGTCTGGACTATCGCCGTGTCATCTGAAATTCTGTACACTGCCGCATCATCGCTGCTATCATATCCGACGAGCAGATTGCTGTCTTTTTCGCCCTTTGGCAACTTTGCTAAAACATGACTTAATAAATCCGGACCAAGCTTTGCAGTACAGCCACCGCCTTTGCAAAACACTATTTCCTGTGGCATGTTTGCTCCTTTCAATTGTTTAATACTGTTTATCTCAATGCCGCAATCTGCATAAGCGCTTCAGCGGCCTCATTTATCTCATCATTTGTATTATAATATGAAAATGAAAATCTCACCATACCCTGTTTTTGTGTTCCAAAGAATTTATGCATCAGTGGTGCGCAGTGTATGCCGCTTCTTGTTGCAATGCCATACTCATTCATAAGTATATCCGACACCTCAGCAGAATCCATATCAGCTATATTTACTGAAACAATCGCACAATGTGCTCCATTATCGGGCAGCATGTCGAAATCCCCATATATCCTGATTCCCGGGATTATCTTTATTTTCTTTAGAAAAGCCTTCATCAACATATACTCTTTAGCATATATGTTATCCACACCAATTTCTTCAATCGCCTTTATTCCTGCCAAAAGCCCTGCAATTCCCGGGCCATTTAAGGTACCGGCCTCAAGTCTTGTCGGAAGCTCCATAGGCTGGCTCTCAAGAAAGCTGAGCACGCCGGTGCCACCGCTTTTAACCGGCTTTATATCTGCTCTTTCTCCCACATAAAGTCCTCCGGTCCCCTGTGGACCCATCAGCCCCTTGTGCCCTGTGAAGCAGAGCACATCAATATTCATGTCTTTTACATTTATCGGAAGCACACCGGCTGTCTGCGATGCGTCAACTATAAATAAAAGGTCATGCTTTCGTGCGATTTGCCCTATTGACTTAATGTCCACCACATTGCCTGTGAGATTTGAAGCATGTGTGCAGACGATGGCTTTTGTTTCCGGACAAATTGCAGCCTCTATATCCCGCGGGGAAATTATCCCTCTTTTTATTCCTTCATCACTGCATGGCACAATATCCACGCACACTCCCCTCTCCCTTTGCATATAAAGAGGTCTGAGCACCGAATTGTGCTCGAGCTGTGTCGTAATCACATGCTCCCCCGGCTCAAGCAGTCCGTGGATTGCAATGTTGATCGACTCAGTGGAATTTGCCGTAAAAACAAGTCTATCCGCATCCTCCCCGCCGAAAAATTCTGTAAGGCACATTCTGGCCTCATATATTTTCCTTGACGCATCAAGCGATGCATCCGACATTCCCCGACCTGAATTGCCGCAGTGCTTCATTGCATCAAGCACAGCATCATATACCGCATCCGGCTTTTTAATTGTTGTGGCAGCGTTGTCCAGGTAAATCATAGTATGTCCTCATTTACTTCTCATCCAAGCAGATAAAATTTCTTTATATAAAGCTCATCATTTATATTTTTGCTAAGCATATTTGCTTCTGTATGCTTTGGAAGATTTGCATAAATTGTTGAATCATTATTTAATTCACACGATACTTCCCATGTTTTTAGTTCTTCAACTATTTTATAATCTTTAATCCTGATTATATTTTTATTGTTATATGCAAGTACCGATTTTGCTTTACTTGCAGATATTATTATATCCTGAGGGAAAACACCTATGTGTGATATGTTGTCCGTATCCATCGCAAGCTGTTCAATCTGCTCATCAGTGACCTCAAATACGCTATCCCATTCCACGGCAAGAACATGATGCTTATCCTGCCATTTCACCTGTGATATATTGTTGCAGCCCACAAGCAGTGCCTGCTCCACAGACATAGGCCGCATGAAGAAATCTTTTTTGTCGCGGACTGCACTCAGCATGCCGCTCTCAATACTTCCGATACGCTCTGCCAGACGATACACCTCATCGCGATTGTGTGACACAAAGATAACAGGATTGTGAAAATCGGAAAGCATCTCCATAAGCTCTGATTCCATACTTCTTTTCACATGCTCATCCAGTGCCGAAAAAGGCTCATCGAGCAGTATACACTCCGGTTTAGCCGCAAGCATGCGAAGCATTGCCACGCGCTGCCTCTGGCCTCCCGAGAGATGATCCGGATATGTGTCTGCCATGCCATCAAGCCCATACCGCTTCAGCCAGACCTTCACCTTTTTTTCATCGCGATGTCCCATTGCTATGCATATATTTTCCATCACGGTCATTGTAGGAAAAAGTGCATAGTCCTGAAACAGATAGCCTACCCTGCGCTTACCGGGGTGCAGATTTATGCGATTTTTTGAGTCATACAGCACCCGGTCATTTAATGATATAAAGCCTGAATCAGGAGTCTCTATCCCTGCTATACACTTGAGTGTCATACTCTTTCCTGAGCCCGACATACCAATTACGGACACAATCTCGTCCGTAAGCTCCATGTCAACCGAAAGCATGAAATTATCCAACTGTTTTTTTATTTTTACTATGAGCGACATTATTTTTTCTCTTTCTCTTTATGCCCTTGCTTTTGCCGCATATCATATTTATCAATACAAGGCATGCAAACGAAATCGCTATGATTACTATGCACCAGAAGCCCGCTGTGGCATAGTCACCACTTTGGATGACCATTGCTATCTGCTGTGATATGGTCGATGTCTTTCCCGCTATATTTCCGGCAAGCATTGATGTGGCGCCGTACTCACCGATAGCTCTGGCAAAGGCCAGTGTGACACCCGATATGATGCCGGGCTTTGCCATCGGCAAACGTATTTTCCAGAAAACCTTCCACTCACTTATGCCGAGAGTGCGCGCCGCATATATGACATTTTCGTCTATCTGCTCAAATGCCGCTCTCGCATTTCTGTACATGAGAGGGAGTGCAATGATGGTCGCTGCAACCACACAGCCAAGCCACGTGTGTACTACCTGTATACCCATGCTATTGCTTAAAAAACTTCCAAAGGGACGTCTTGTACTGAAAATTCTTAAAAGGATGTATCCAGCCACGGTAGGCGGCAATACCATCGGAAGTGTCAGCAGTCCATCCCAGAATGCCCTCACTCTGCCCTTTGTGTTTATAACAAGCTCAGCAAAGGCTATTCCAATAAAGAATGAAAAAACCGACGCTACTATTCCTGTTTTTAATGTTATCCAAAGCGGTGCGAAATCAATCGTTCCCATTATTCATTTACCGTAAAATGATATTTCTCAAATACTGACATTGCCTCATCTGTCTGAAGATATGCAATAAATTCCTTTGCGGCTTCAAGCTCGTCTGCTGTAGTGTTGTCACCCTTTAAGGCCGCTATCGGATATATAACATCACCTGTTAAGCTGTTTGGAAGCTTTTCTATAATGTCAAGCTGATTCTCGTATCCGAATGTATCTGAGTAATAAACTGTTCCTATTTCGTTTGCACCCTCAGCTACGGCAGATGCAACTGCACCTACATTTGCACAGCTGTTGATTTCCAGACCGCCAAGTGCCTTTGAGATATCAGAATCTGAAATATCCTGTGGCTTTGAAGCATCTCCTTCAACCATTTTTGAATTTACAAGTGCTACTCTGGTGTACTGTCCTACAGGAACTGTTCCGTCAGCAAGTGCCATATTTTTAGCCTTTGAGATGTCTGCAAAGCTGGTAACTGCCGTGCCACTATTCTTATATGTAACAAGGCACACCTGATTATTTAAAAGGTCAACACGAGTATCATCAACCACGCTTCCTGCTTCATAACCATTCTGAAGCTCATCCATCTGTGCCACTCCTGCTGAGAAAAAGATATTGCACTTCGCGCCCTCTTTAATCTGTGCCATCAGAGTTCCCGAACTGTCATAGTTGTTCTGGAAGTTTACATTTGGATGCTCCTTGGTGTAGGCTGCACAAATTTCATCCATAACACTGTTTAAGCTCTTTGCCGCAAAAATCGATAAATCTACATCTACATTACCGTTCTCTGTCTGCGCGCTGCTTGTCACAATTTTATCAGTAGCATTACCGCTCTCTGCAGTATCCTTCTTTCCGCAGCCTGCAAAAAGTCCTGCTGTAAGAATAAGTCCAAGCGTAAGTCCTGCATATGCTGCAAATTTTCTCTTTAAACCCTTGCGCTCCTTTACTGATTTATCAGTGCCTGTTGCTCTTCTTAAAATCACACTTTTAATCTCTCTTTTCTTTTTATTTATTCATCATTTGATCTGCTCCAGCAGCACTGAAATGCTACCTCCGCACACCATTCCCTCATTCTCGGCATCGTCAGTATTCATGCTGACATCAATCAGCTCACATTTGAACTCCTGATTGCGAAACAGCCTCCTGCAGCGGCTTATAACTAAAGCCTCCGCACAGCCTCCGCCTATTGTTCCAACAATACGGTTGTCTGAGCTCACAAGCATCTGTGTGCCAACTCCGCGCGGTGCACTGCCGTTCTTTTTTATGATGGTACACAGTATGTACTTCTCATCCGGGGAGTGTGTAACTGATGCACAATGCCCAGCCACCTCAGTAAGTGCGTCAAGCACTTCGTTATCTATCTGAGTGCAGCTTGTACGCTCATTTTTACACTTTACTATCTCGCTTATCACCGAAAGAGCAATTTCCTCCGGTGTCTGTCCACCTATTGCAAGGCCTATCGGAGAATGTAATCCTGATATAATTTCCTGTGAAAATCCCGATTCTTCAATGTCTTTTTTCACTATCACAGCTCTTTTCTTTGAGCCCATCATACCCACATAGGCATAGGACTTTGTGAATATCTCTGTGAGGCATTCCATATCGAAGCGATGTCCTCTTGTCATGCATACATAGTAATCATCCGCCTGCGGCTGTAGCTTGGCGAGAGTTTCTTTATAATCGCCGCAAATCACATGGTCTGCGCCTTGGCGCTTTGCATTGTCTGCAAACAAAGGTCTGTCCTCTATCACCCATATGTCAAATGCCAAAAGCGATGCCATGCGTACAAGTGCCGCCGATACATGCCCTCCACCGCAGATTATGAGACGTGGTCTGCTGCCTATCTGCTGTCTGAACATCACAATGGAATTATCATTGTCATCTATTTCATCTGCCCACACATTGCCGTATGCCACTCTTATTCTGCCATCTATATAGAGTGCCTTTGCCCCGGCATGTGCTCCTTCTATGACTGTCAAAAGCTCACAGCGGCTGTCCACAGGTCTGTCCTTTATCGAAGCATATATGTTGGCCGGAATCAACTTCACCTCGTCACCGGCATGAATCTGACCACCTCTTACGACTACCGCAAACACACCCTCCTTTGGCATAATGCACTCGCCCATCCTCTTGTATATGGCACAATGCGAATGGCACTGCTTGCCTATCTGCGTCATCTCAAGGATGGTATCTCCTATGCAAAAGCGTGTACCAAGAGGCAGATTTCCTAAATCAAATCCTGAAATAATTAAATTTTCACCGAATGCACCGTTGTCTATCTGTGCCCCTCTTGCCCTGAAGTCATCTATTTTCTCCGCGGAAAGCAGGCTGACCTGCCTGTGCCACTTTCCGGCATGTGCATCTCCCATGATGCCGTAGTCTGCAACAAGCTCCGCCTGTGGCACCTCTCTCTTTTCAGTTCCTCTCTCTTTGCTTATATTGATTGCAAGAAGCTTTCCCATTATTTTCTATCAGCCCCCTATCCGGCTCATATTTCTTGCTGCATTTACTTCTGCAGCTTCTATCTCTGTAGTCTTTGTCTCTGTAGTTTTTGTATATGTCACTGCATTATCATTAAAATTGTGACACCTTGGCTTTGCCTTTATGGCAGCCCTTAGTGCCCGGACTATTGCAAAATCTTTTTCCACATCATCTGCAAAATCCCATGAATCAGGTACTAAATCCATCGTCACGCTGCTTCCCAGGCATGGCATAAGCCTGCCGTCAGCCGTAACACGTATGCGGTTGCAGGTGTCGCAGAACTTCCCATGAATTGCCTGAATCAGACCTACTCTGATACCAAGTTCCGGAAAAATGTAATACTCTGCCGGGCCGTTATCCGGAATTTTCCGTTTGTCATTTTCCGAATTAATTTCTTTTGTTTTTTCAGTATTTATACGGCAAGGTTCTCCATACAGTTTTGAAAGTGTACCAATAACCTTCTTATATGGCTCGACTCCGTTGGTGTGTCCTTCACCTACCGGCATCATCTCTATAAAGCGGATATCTGTACCTTTTTTTGCAACATATCGTGTGAGCGCCACCACATCTGTCTGCGGTGTGAGCACCACATTGATTTTCACTCTTATTCCGCACTCTATAGCGGCATTGATTCCATGCTTTACTTCTTCAAGCAGCGGTTTTTTTGTGATGCGTTCATATTCTGACGCATCTATAGTGTCCAGACTCACATTTATGCTGTCTATGCCTGCTTCCTTTAACCACTTTGCATGCTGCACAAGCAGTACTGCATTTGTAGTAAGCGATACGCTGCTGACACCCGGTATCTTTTTGATTTGTAAAACCATTTCATCAAGCTGCGGATGCAAAAGCGGCTCACCGCCTGTCAGACGAAAATGCTTAATTCCAAGCCTTGTGGCTGCGCGGACTATGCAAAGCACCTCTTTTACGCTAAGTATATTTAGTGCATGACAGTGCTCATTATTGTCACAGGGATTGCAGTAATAGCAGTTTAAATTACAGCTATCTATCACCGATATGCGCATATAGTCAATCTCTCTGCCAAATCCATCGCGCATGTTAAAAGCCCTTTCCAAAACCACAGTTAGGAAACGTGCAGACATCACAATTCAGGCAGAGGCCGCCTTCTCCAAGTCCGGCAAGCTCATCTGCATAAATCATATCACGTGCCATAAGCCTAGGCAACACAATATCAAATATCGTGCGCTTATTGTACATGGCACAGCCGGGCAGCCCACATATCGGCACCAACCTGTCACCTGCATCATAGTACGACAGCAAAAACATGGCTCCCGGCAGCACCGGCGAGCCGTATGACACAATCCGTGCGCCTGTATTTTTGATGGCAAGCGGCGTTTTATCATCAGGATCCACGCTCATTCCACCTGTGCAGAATACAATTTCCGCTCCGGCTTCTATCGCGCGTAAGCATCCGTCTGTGATTTTTTTGTCATCATCATCAAACACCTCATGAAACATCATCTGTGCGCCAAACTCTGCTATTTTTTTCTCTATAACAGGTGTAAATGCATCCTGTATCCTGCCATGGTACACTTCGTTTCCGGTTGTAATTATTGCTGCTTTTCTGACCACAAACGGCTTAATATCAAGGATTGGACCATCCTCACATATATTAGAAGCTTCCTTTAGCTTATCTTTTTTTATGACAAGCGGTATGATTCTTGTTCCGGCGAGCTTATCACCCTTTTTCACAGTGGTATTGCCGTGCCTTGTGGCTATCATCAGCTCTCCAAAGGAGTTGACCTTTTCAAGCTTTTTGCTATCCACCTTAAGCAGTCCATCACAGTCTGCGATTACCTCTATCTTGCCCTCCTTTACGGGGGACGGATGCATTTTACTCACAGTGCCGCAAGAAACGCCTGATTGTGTGTCTGCTTCAATTTTCTTTGTGCCACATGCGCTCATACGATAAAGCACCTCCGCAGCCTCATTCTCGTGCATCATGGTCTCATCATTTTCCCATATATATATGGTATCTTTTCCGACACTAAGCAGCACCGGTATGTCCTCTTTTGTTATGATATGCCCCTTGCGAAAAACTGCATCCTTTTTCACGCCGGGAATAATCTGTGTGATATCGTGGCAGAGCACCTGTCCGACTGCCTCAGTTGTCTTCATAAGCTTCATATAATCCCACACTCCAATTATTTATCTCTGTAAATATTAACTATTCCAAACCACACCTAGTACACCGACCGCACTCACTGTCATACTGCAGTAAAATATCAAGCCCATGCTCTATATTTCCCATCAGAAAATCCATGCTCTCCGACACTGCCTTCACACTGCCAGGCAGATTAACTATCAGTGTGTTTTTCCTGATGACGCAAACGCCTCTGCCAAGCATGGCGCGCGGTGTAAGACTCATGCTGTACGCTCTCAGTGCCTCAGCGATACCTGGTGCATTGCGCTGTGCAACATCCATTGTAGCTTCCGGCGTGATATCCCTAGGTGAAAAACCTGTGCCGCCGGTTGTAAGCACCAGATTGCATTTCATGTCATCACTCAACCTGACAAGCTCGTCTGCAATCTGTTTTCTCTCGTCCGGTATGATTTTATATGAAACCACCTCGTACTCATCTTTGGGAAGCATCTGTCTTATTTTCGGGCCGCTTTTATCCTCGCGCCGGCCCGCTGCGCCTTTATCACTTATCGTTATAATCCCTACAGTATACATTACATCACCCTGTTATCCTTGATTAAATGTGTATTTTTAACTATTCAGCTGTATAGTGTCCACTCTTTCCACCGGATTTTTCAAGCAGATGTATCTGCCCGATTTCCATTCCACGGTCTAGCGCCTTACACATATCATATATGGTAAGAAGCGCCACACTGACCCCTGTCATGGCCTCCATCTCTACACCGGTTTTGCCCACACAGGCTGTCGTGCAAATTGCCATGATACTGCTGTTTTTTTCATCCAGCTCAAACTCAACATCACACTTTGTCATAGCAATAGGGTGACAGAGCGGAATAAGCATGGAATTGTTCTTTGCTCCCATGATTCCTGCAATCCTTGCCACTCCCAGCACATCACCCTTTTTAGCCGTGCCCGTAGATACAGCCCTGTATACAGCGTCATTTACCTTTATCGTGCCGCAGGCTTTCGCCACGCGGTATGTGTCATCCTTTGCGTGCACATCCACCATGTGGGCTTCCCCTGCCTCATTAAAATGTGTGAGCTTTTCTTTATTTTGTTCCTGATTATTGATATCTAATCCGTTTTGCTGCGTCAATTAATTAATCCTCATTGTAACTGTTCAGTTACCATAATTTATTATCTATTAGTAACTGCACATTTAATAAACCCTTATGCCGTGCTCAAATGCCGATACCGCCTCAAGCACACTGCCTGCTATACTCCTTGCCTTGTCAGAGATCGTAAAACAATTTGAAAGCTCCCCTTCGCGTGGATCGATATCCGCTATCTTGAAGCCTTCCTTGAAATAATAACCCTCACGGATAAGACCTCGTATGATGCCTGTAATTGTAGCATTTACCGGAACATATTCAGACAATTTATTGTCATAGCTTCCTTTATCCGGATATATCCGCGCTATCTCATCGCCCTTTTGCACAATATCTCCGATTTTTCTGACATCATAAATATATCCTGCTGCCGGAGCGTGTATCACACGCTCACTTGTGAAGCCTGCGATATTTCCCGGAACCCCTGTGTTGGGCTGTGCCATGCCATCGGTAATGATGCGCGCCAGATTGTGCCCACGCATGGACTCAATCACCAGATGCACGTCCTTGCCTGCCGTAAAGCCCGGACCTACTCCTATCACAAGCGGTGCCATATTTATTGTGGTGCCCAGATTTTTCTTTGCTATTATGGCATCTACCACAACATCCGGTCTAAAAAGTGCAATTGATTCACCGGTTGGGTCTATGAGAAGCGGAACCTCTCCGGCCTCAAGCACAGCTTCGATAGCTGAGCTCTTCCACTTTTGCGATGCAATATGAGCTTGCGGTGTGTCATTTATCCCGGAAATTGTCTCTGCATCATTCAAGGCAGGAAGCAGTCTGGCTGTCAGACCCTCTACAGTTGCGCTCCCATCATACACTGCCTCGCAAAAGGACACCTGACGCCGTATGGCTGCCGGATAGTCTGTCTCAAGCGCTATCACCCGATGTCCTGCACGGTGCAGTCTGTGGATGATGCCTGTCGCAAGATCGCCTGCACCACGGCATATGATTAACAAATTTTTCTTTTTTATTTGATTATTGCTCATATAATTAGTTACCCTGTTAACTTATTATTTCCATGTTTATCTGTAATATGTCGAAATCCATCCTTTAAACCCGCTGTCGCGAAGCTTTTTGACATAGACCTGACGCAGCGTGTCTATAACCGAGTCATCAACCACTACATCCTCTGCCATTCCTAGCTCGTTTTGCATAAGCTCATATCTGAACACAACGTCTTTACACAGCTTGCCCTTTTCCCACGTGCCAAGCACTATGATAACATCTGTGGTGAGCGGATATACGACAGGCTCATCCGCTGCCGGATATTTGAGAGAATGGTGCTTTGCTCCATCTGCTTCGATTATAACATAATCTAACGCCTGTGGCATGTCTTTAATCAGTCTATCCAGCAAATCATACGGCAGTCCGCACATTTTTGGCTTTGACTGTTCTGATATTTTCTGCCCCGCCATGCAATATCCATCTTTTATTATTTTATCCCTTAACGAAAAAAAATCGCAGGATAGGTCAGTGTCAGCTTCGACATACATGTGCGTTGTTGTTGTGACAAGCACACCTTTTCCTCTCCTGTGATATTCCCTTGCAAGCTTATGGACGAGTGTGGTCTTTCCACCTGCGCCCACTATTGAAATCACTTTTTCCATATATTTCCATACTTTCCCACAAATAATAAAGCCGCCGGTGTACTTAATGCACCGGACGACTTTAAAATCCTAAGCGTTAATCATCCACACGCTTCACATCATCTTTTTCTTCCATATCCCACATATATGGTGCGTTCTTAGATTTCTTCGGCAAAATAATATTGAGAAGAATAGCGCAAAGTGAGCAAGGCACGATACCTGAACCGCCAAATATAAGCTGTACATAGTATGGCAGGTGTGATGTAGCACCTGTTGTAGCGCCAAGTCCGTAGCCTAAACCGATTGCAACTGAGATAATTGTAATCTCACGGCTGCCGATTGGCTCCTTTGTGATGAGCTCAATTCCGGAAATCAGGATAGAGGCAAACATCATAACCGCAGCTCCGCCGAGCACCGACTGAGGCATGATTGACATGAGAGCTCCAATTTTTGGGCAGAAGCCGCAAATGATGAGGAATATAGCTCCCATTGAAATAGCAAATCTATTGACAACCTTTGTCATTGAAACAAGACCTACATTCTGTGAGAATGAGGTATTTGGCAGTACTCCGAAAAGCGCTGCAAATGATGAACCAAGACCGTCACAGATAACACCGCCGGAAAGCTCTGAATCTGTAGCCTCTCTGTCCATTCCACCCTCCACACAGGCTGAGATATCGCCAACTGTCTCGATTGCAGTAACGATAAACATGATGCCAATTGGGATGATTGCATTGGCATGGAAGGAAATTCCCACATCTGAAAGCTTTCCAAAGCCTATAAAGCTTGGAACTGCTATCCATGCTGCATTTTTAACCTCGTCAAAGTTTACTACCCATGAATATGTGTATTTGACACCGTCAGCAGTCACACCTGTATGTGACATGGTAAGTGTCATAATGATTGCTACAACATATCCTGCCAGAATACCAAAAAGGATGGCAGATGATGAAAAAATACTGCGCGACGGTGCAAAATGCTTAAGAAGCACGATTACTATAAGTACAACCATTCCAAGAAAAAGGTTTGGCAGTGAGCCGTAATCATTTTTGCCTGTGCCACCGCAGAAGTAGTTGATTCCCACTCCAAGGAGTGAAAGTCCTATTGCTATAACAACTGAGCCTGTAACGATTGCAGGGAAAAACTTGCGTAAAGGCTTTAAGAAGGCTCCGAGTATGCCTTCGAAAATACCTCCTACAATGCAGGCTCCCATAATAGCTCCATATGCTATAACTCCGCCGCCACACGCTGCAACTGTATTATTTAATACTCCAAGAAAGCCCGAAGAGGTTCCCATAACGATAGGTACCTTTCCGCCGACCGGTCCGATGGAAAACATCTGTACTAATGTGACAATACCTGCGATAATCATGGCATTCTGTAAGAGAGCTGTTCTAAGCTCCGCAAAGCCTGCGTCCGCTGTGAGTCCACATGCTCCCATAACTATGATAAGAGGTGTAAGGTTTCCGATGAACATAGCCATAACATGCTGCAGTCCAAGCGGAATAGCCTGAGACAGAGGTATTCTGCCCTCAAACTGGTAAGGTGAAGAGTTTGTTGTCTTTTTCATTGGTTCCTCCAAATATTTATACTCTTATTTAATAAAAAAATCACAAAATTATTTTACGATCATAAGGCTATGCGGTCAATTTAGTATTACTTATAATATAATATCCATCTACTTATAAATACATGCTATTGAAATTAGCTAAGGAACTAACTCGTAAAGAGAAAGAAGAACGGAAACAACTTCCGTTGAACTGTTCTCCAACCCAGCTTATCGAAAAGAGCTTCTCATATAGATGCCCAAAAGATGTTGGAACAACCATCGGCTGATTTGCATCAGATTTACCGAGCCTTGGATGTTATTGAAGCAGATAGCGATTATATCCAGTCAGAGCTGTATAAAAAATCTGAACGTATCATAGATCGGAAAAAAGGTATTCTTTACTACGATTGTACTAATTACTATTTTGAGATTGAACAGGATGATGAATTCCGTAAGTATGGGCTTTCTAAGGAACACCGTCCTAATCCAATCGTTCAGATGGGTCTATTCATGGATGCTGATGGTATTCCTCTTTCGTTTTCACTTTTTGATGGAAACAAAAATGAGCAACCATCCATGACTCCACTTGAAGAAAAAATCATTAAAGATTTTGGTCATTCAGAGTTTGTTGTATGCACGGATGCTGGTCTTTCTTCAACAGGTAATCGACGTTTTAACAACACTAACAATCGAAAGTTTGTTACTACACAATCAATAAAAAAGCTGAAGGGATTTCTTCAAGATTTTTGCTTAAGTGACGATGGATGGCATCTAGAAGGCAGCTCAAAAACTTATAAACTAAGCGATCTAAGTGAAAATGAGGATTATGATAAGACTTTCTACAAAGACCGTTGGATAAATGAAGATGATTTAGAACAGCATTTAATTGTGACTTATTCCATCAAGTACAAAGAGTATCAGAAACACATTCGAGAACGACAAGTTGATAGCGCAAAGAAATTAGTTTATACACATGTTACAGTATCTAAGCAAAGAGACATCCTTGCTACAAAACACCCTCGGAAAGATTTTCACATTTGATTTGTAAAAGAGCAATCTTTGTTAAGTCTTTTAGATTGCTCTTTTTAATTATTCACGGATATATTAAACCCTATCTTTGATTAATCCGTCAATCAGCAAACTCTATATATTAATCTTACGCTTTATTATGTTGTATTTCTTTCATGTATCCCGTATGATATGACGAAACTGCATTGTCTAATACACTTTTCACAAATTGAGAATTTTTTCTTATATATCCTAAGCTTATCCATTGGAGTATTGGAACATACAGCAATTTATTGTATATGCTTTGTTCTTTCATTCTTCTATGTATTTTCCCAATTCTGCTGACATAGTTAGTTAGCGGAATATTCCTTTCGATATAATCTATAATTGCCAATGAAGCCTGCCGTCCAGATTCAATAGCAAAATATATTCCTTCTCCTGTCATTGCATCTACCAAACCAGCAGCATCACCAGCTAATAATACATTATTTTTTATTGGTTTTCGCACAAAATTTCCATATGATACAAAAGCTCCCTTTATATCGTTTATATCATTAACCCCCTGACTCTCAAAATATCGCCTATATCTGGCGGGCGTTTTCTTCATTCCCCTAATATAAAACTCACCAAGACCTACGCCAATTCTATCCTTACCAGGGATTCTCCATGAATATCCTCCGAGAATTCCGGCAAATTCTATTTTTATAGTATCTTCATCCGAAAGATTAGGAATAAATTTCTCAAAACACAGAACTGAAGCTTTCCACGAACGCCCTACATAAGTTCTTACTCTACTATTAATTCCATCAGCCCCTATTAAAGCACGATATGGAATCTCTGTACCATCAGATAATACCACTACACTTTTATCATAAGAAATCTTATAATTCTTTTGTCCGTCATAAACTATGCCTCCAACACTCTTATAATATTTCAGAAGCTCATTATCAAATTCGGTTCTGTTAATCACTCTATAAGCATTATCCACCGTATACTTTCCGACAACTTTGCTGTTATATAATAATTCAATTTTATGTATATCTCTCACATTCATGTTGTCGAAATTCAGATTTTTATAAATATGCTGAATCAATTTAATGGATTTTACAGTTAATACACCTGCACATAGTTTTTCCCTTGGGAAAACCCGTGTATCTATTATGCAAGTCTTATACCCTTTCCTTTGTAAAACTGTTCCAGCCGATACTCCAGCCGGACCACCACCGATAATTACTGCATCTACCATATCCTTACCTCCTTATTAATGACGGATAATATTTAGTTATCTTTCATTAGGAGGTGCTATCATGACATATTTAGGAATGAAAAACGATGGATTATATGCTTATGCAAATGGAGAAGAAATTTTTATAGAGCATTATGAGAAAAAATGGAATGAAATATTGTCAGATTCATATTATCATACAGAATTATTGAGCTATGGTCATAAATTCAGACCTCGTCTTGTTTATTGGGGATATTGCGCCGGCAAATCAATATCCGCTATAGATGCAAACGATTATGATGCCATAGCACAGGTTGCAGTATGCATTGAATTAGTTCATAAAGCCTCAATTCTTTTAGATGACTATATTGACGGGGATACGGCAAGGCATGGAATTGATGCGTTTCACATTACCCATGGACCAGAACGTACAATGATTTTCTCATTAAATATCCTATGCCGAGCTTTGAGTATAATTAACGATACTTTTATAGAATATATTGATGATTCAATGTACTCTAAAATTAGTATGAAGCTGGTCATACAGACTTTAGAAGACATGACATTAGGCGTTTTAAGAGAGCTTGATTTATCAGATGATGTTTCGATACAGAAATTGGATGATGTAAAGGAAATAATGCATTTGGAAACAGCCAGTTTGATAACTAACAGCTTATTGGTCGGTTATCTTTTATCTCAGAATAAAGAAATGGACAATATAAACCTGTTACAAGAAATCGGAAAAGATTTAGGATATATTTTTCAGGTATTAAATGACCTAGAACCATTCTGTTCAAAAAGAAATAACGATCATAAAGGAAGTTTGAATACAGATATAAGCCGTAATAGAAAAAATATCTGCGTTCCCCTATTATATATTTACCTAACTTCAAAAGAAAAACGGAAACTAGAAAATACTTCGTCAGAAGAAAAAGATCCATTACTATTGAATCTCTTTCAGAAATATCATATTCAAGAGAAATTATTTGATGAAATAAACAATGTCTGCAAACGTATACATAGCAATATTACCCTAATGACCGGGAAGCCACAAATACAGGAATGGTGTGATCATTTCAATATCTTTGTTGATTCTGTTATTACTGTCAGCAAAAAAAGACTCGAATAAAATCATGGGATATATTCGACTAATGATATTGCAGCCTGCACCGATGCCGCAAAATTTATAACTGCAATGACATAGGAAGCCGCATATGCCACAAATGGCTTTTTGGGATACTCAGGAGTTTTTTCAAGCATTAATATTTTTATTTGACTCAAGGTTTGCAGAAGTTCCAAATGCCTTTGCTTTTTTCTGCTCCTTGCAGCCATACTTTGTATAATATTACACTCCCTGATTTCTTTATCAACAAGTTTAGCAATCAAGTTCTTTATGCAGAAATAACTACATAAAGAAAAAACGGGAAACATAATCACAATTGCAAGTATAACAATTGCCCATAGATAAAACACTCCTGCCTTATTAAATGCCTCATCCATGCGTACCGCATAATAATCTGTGAATGTTATAAGATAAAGGAGCGCAATAAAGCCAGCCCCTACAAGAAAAAACATATTGCTTTGTTTATTTGTCAATGAGGCAAGCTTGACTACCCATTCTGTTTTATGTGGACGAGTATGGTCATAAATGAAAATCTGATCTGCATCTTTTGAGCAATCATGTGCCAATCTTATAAGATTAACATATTGCGTATACCCGATTAGGCATAGTGCAATGATGATATATAACGCAGTATAGGCAAATGTTTTTATCGGTAGTCCTAAGGGACACCTAATTATGTAAATAACAATCGGCAAAATAAATGCAGGCGCAATTATTATGAGCAGCCAGTTCCGGTTGGAATACACTCTTTTTTCCAATTGTGTTCGCACCAACAACAAAGTATTATCTCCTGCCATTGACATTTCTATATTATTTAAAAACTGATATGTTTGCTTTATTGAATATATATCCAAATAGACTATAATGACAAATCCAGCAACAAGTACCCCGATCATTGGTAATTTATGGCTTGAGATACAGTTGCAGTACATACAAACTAAAACTAAAATAAACATAATAACATGATATACTTTATATGGAATATCCGCTATTAATTTAACCAACTTTTCAAAACATAAGTGATTTTGTAAAAAATGAATCATAATGTAACCCTCAAGTTTTTTTATATTTAGCAGATAACTAAATATTATTCATATTATATCACACCCTTATTTGCTTATCATCAAAAGTTTGCCATTTTTTACAAAATGGGACAGGAAATAACATCTTATAAAATAGGAATCAATATCCATTACGGAAAATAAATCCTCGAATCTTAAAACAGACATAAAAACAGCTTTACCATACTTAATGATAAAGCTGCCCTCTTTGAAACAATATACTTATAGTCATACTCTGCTTAACTCCTCGCAACCTTCGATGACAAAACTGTAATAAATTCCTCTGGACTTGGCAACCGCTCTGATCCAAACAAACTATCCCACTTATCTCTTGTTTCCGCATTCAAGAAACCAATCATAATAGCTTCCTCCATTTTCTCTCTGATTTCACTTTCACTTTTTCTTTCTCTTTTAGCAATTTTCTTAATTGCATCTTTAGTGGCATTCTTACTCATTCGTCTCTTTCCTTTCTTATAGTATAACTTCTTATCTATAGCTTTTTATATCTGATATGTTAATTTTAACTAATGTATACTTAATTAGTCAAACAGTTTGTGTCTACTTATTATGACATTTTTCGACAGGAGGTACAAAATTGAGCCAAAACGGAAGTATTAAAATTCACTTAGGACAGCTACTCAAAGAATCTGGTTTAAGCAAAAACAAATTCTGCCAGAAAGCAGAAATTCAACGTTCTCAGTTAAATGGATATATCAATAATACCATTACTCGGCTGGATACGGAAGTGCTTGTGCGAATATGCAAGACACTAAATTGTTCTATCGCTGATCTATTGGAGTATATTCCACCCGATGAATGATAGAAAACACTCTCCAAAATCATTTCAGCCCATAGCTATCATAACTGATATGTAATGACCTTTGTCAAGAGTAAATTTTGTCAAAGACCACCACAAACTTTTTATTTAATTGTCTGAAGACACCCTGAGAGAGCCTCGGAGTATCAGTTCCCGGCATTGGCCACTCTGATATACGTGGATTGGTTACCTACAGGTCAATGGTCCGCCGTGAGCTCTACCGTCTAAAAGCGTGGATCACAGCTTATACTGTGCCAACATAGTTAGGTCGTAGATGGCTCGAACCTTGAAATGGCCGAAGCCCTTTCAGAATGTCTTCAGTTGTTACTGGCCAAATGTATGTGGCATAAGCCATCTTACATCTGCTTGATTACCCACTATCACAGTGGGATGATGATGTCAAGGTTGCAAAGCACCGCTTTAGCGGCTTGACCTTGATATTAGCAGCACAGTGTGATTTATCCCTCATGATATGTGCTCAGTCATCATGCCCCACATGAAGCATGCTAACTCTCTTGCAACCGCTACTTTTGCTACATTGTGTTTTTTACTCTGACCAAGCACCATCTTGTAGTACCGGCGTCTTAGTCTTTCGTTTGCTTTGTCGTCATAGCCTATCACCTGTGCTGAATTGCCTGATTGTCTGGATTTCAAATCTTTTGATTTGTAGCCAATCTGACCGCGAGCATAGCTTTGAGCAGCCTCTGTTAGCAATAAGCGAACATGTCGATTGCCAGCTTTGGTAATTCCAAGCAGATTGCGATCATCTGAACTAGTATTCTCACCCGGGACCAGACCTAGATAAGATGCAAAGTTCTTGGCACTTGCAAAACGATTGAAGTCACCTACTTCTACAAGTACAGATAGTGCAGTGTGAGTTCTGACACCAATAAAACAACGCAGTTTCTGAACAGATTCCTTGTATTCATCTTTTGATGCAAGCTCTTCAATGCGCTTGTCAAAACGCTCAATCTTGTCGTTAAGAGTAGTATATGTCAACAGGTACTCATTGAGGGTCTCTTTGTATAGAGCCTCAGGCTGTAAAGATTTTAACCAGCATAAATGCGCTGCCGTCCAATGACTGTTACCATCATAGCGATAATTATGGCGAAGACAGAATGCAAGGATCTGTTGTTTGATCTTTTTTAGAGCAAGCTTATGATCATCCCTCATGCGAAGGAATTCCTTTATCTGCTCATCTGTGGCAGTTGGTATGTGAACAGGACTGTAGTTATGTTGAGCCAAGCATTTCGCAATAATCTCAGCATCACGTTTATCTGTCTTAATACGCTTTTTGCTGCGCTGCTCCAGCATAGTAGTTGGAGCAAGTATTATACACTCCACATGCTGTGAAATCAGCTGATGATAAAGTGTAAAACCTAGGCAACCAGCCTCATAACCGCATATAAATTTAGCATTGTCTCCGTAAATGGTACGAAGAAACTCCAGATATTTCAGAACCTTTTTATAATCAGCTTCTGTTTTCTGGTAGTGAGAAGCTTTCTCATCTTCAATTGTCATTGAGCAAAGTGTAAAACTTTCTTTGTGAACATCCATTCCTACGTAAACTGTGTTATAATTCATTTGATGACCTCCATTTGTATGCGGTAATCCCTGTTACCATTATTTTTTCCAATTCATAGTATACAGGTAAATCCACGTTGCTACAAATCGGAGGTCATTACATATTGTCTAAAAAGACCGGAAATTCTTCCGGTCTTTCTGTAAAATAATTGTTACTTTATTAATCCTGTACTATCGGTAGACACCAACTCGCCATCAACAATCCTGTGGCAACTTCCACTCGTTACTTTCGCTTTAACTGCTTCATAAACTTCAGAATCACTTTTACCAGACACATCAATAGAACGCCCCACCACATTATTAAACAGGTCCATCTCTTTATCAATTCCAGATGAATCAGCCTCATGTGCGGTTGCCCATGCATTGGCATCATCTACACTCATAGCGCTTTTCATCTAATCCAAATAGGTATAATACTATTTCCATGACCTCTACCGACAATCATTTGAGTTTGATCTACAACATATCTTCCCGCTGTATATTTCGGGAAAATCCCTTGATCGGGGGCAATAATCCCGCCTACAAATGGAAAACGAAATTAACCGCCATGCGCATGACCACTTAACACCAAGTTAATGGAATTATTAGAATATACTTCTATCAGTTCCGGTCTATGGGAAAGCAAAATTGAATAATAGGAATTGTCTATAACTATATTTTGTATTTTTTTATTAATCATTGCTTCTCTTTCACCAAACAAATCATTAGGCAATGCAAAATCAGGATCAGTCAGCCCAATAAGTTGGATTACAGTTTCTTCTTGTTCTAGAAAAACTGATTCATCCTTCCTAACTTTATATCCATATCTTTTATATCGGAACAAATCATCTCATTTCCCATACTAAAACTCCAAACTATCTGCATTGAGCAGAAAATATTTCATGCCCATGAACACAAATCCTTCCTCATTTCTCCAAGGCTTTTTCGTTCCATTCACTATAACAATCTTCTTAAATGAATCCGGAATATTTCGAAATGAATTAAGTTCCTGCGTCTGCTTTTCCTCAAAGGTCATATCATAAGCCACCTGAATGTAATATCTCTGACTGCCCTGGTTCACTACAAAATCAACCTCTAACTGCTTATGAACCCTCTTTCCTTCACTATTCTTTGCAAATACATCCACAATACCAACATCCACATTGTAACCACGCACAAGCAACTCATTATAAACAATGTTCTCCATAATATGCGTTGGCTCCTGCTGTCTGAAGTTCAGTCTGGCATTTCTAAGTCCAACATCTGAAAAATAATATTTCAGATTTGCACCCACATATTTTCTACCTTTAATATCATACCGATCCGCTTTAGAAATCAAAAATGCCTCTGCTAAATAATCAATATGGTTAGATATGGTTTTATTGCTATAATTACTGCCTCGTTCACTTTTAAAGGTATTTGATATTTTGGTTGGATTTGTAGGGGCTCCTATAGCAGAAGCAAGAATATCCACCAAAGTTCCAATCTCATCAACATTTTGAATTCTGTTTCGCTCTACCACATCCTTGATATAAACATTGGTAAAAATATTTTTAAGATACTCAGCCTTTTGGCGTTCCACAGAGAATTGTGCTACCTGTGGCAACCCACCGTATATCATATATTCCTCCCAGGCATCATCATAATCTCCATCAAAAGCCGCATAAAACTCTGCAAAGGACAACGGATAAATTCTAATCTCATCTCCTCTGCCCCTAAATTCAGTTACAATGTCGCTAGATAAAAATTTAGAATTACTGCCGGTTACATACACATCAATGTTGCTGATACGAAGCAGGCTGTTCAGCACTTCCTCAAATCGTGGCATAAACTGTACTTCATCCAAGAGCAGATAATACTTCTGGTCATCTTTCATTACATCTTTAATATGATGATAACACTTCTTTGGATCTCTCAGCTCCTCATTTTCAATACCATCTAAAGCAATCTCAATGATGTGGTCATTATCTACACCACTCTCCAATAAATATTTCTTAAACAACACAAATAACAGAAATGATTTGCCGCATCTCCTGATTCCTGTGATAATCTTAATCATTCCGTTATCTTTTCTTATCTTTAACTGTTCAAGGTATGAATCTCTCTTAATCTCCATAATACAGCTCCTTGTTTTTGTGTATTGCACGATTTTTGGTAATGTTATTTTACCACTAAATTATTTTTACTTCAATAGCCATTACTATTTTTTGTGTATTTGCACTTTTTTATGTAGCAATTATAGAAGATATGCAAAAAGGATACCTACACCATGTACTATAACACGATGTAAGGTGTACTGCTTAAATACAGTCCATGCCCCCATTCAATCGCAATCAGGCTGTTTTCCTCTGTGGGTTCTGCTCCACGGGGATGCCTTGCAAATAAATCTGTTCCCTGTGCCACCACAAAGCTGCCTGTCATGGTGTCCATTAACAGCAGGTTCTTTTCTGACAGCTTTTCCATGACACGATAATCGTGACCGTTTCCAAAAAGGGCAGCACCTATCGGCACTGCCCTGTCTCTAGTCCTATCTGGAATAATGTCATCTGACCGTTTTGTATCTGCCCGGACGCATCTTTTCTCTTTTCAGTTAATATCTGTTTTACACGCTCTGCACAGGTCGGTACACAACACCGATCCGCTCGTTGGCGGCTTCCATCACCATACCGTTACCCACATAGATTGCCACATGGGTAATGTTGAAAAATCTCCCATTCTTACTGTAACTGTAAAAGATTAAATCCCCCGGCTGCATTTCTTCGTAATTCACCAGATAATTATGGTCATAGCAGAACTTGCCCTCTGCCGCTGCGGTATTTGCACCTTCATACATAATGTTTACCCCGGCATTCTGCCATGCGTAATAGACAAGGGAGCTGCAATCAAAGTGTGTACCGCTGTCCCTCAAATCCTGACTGTACGGGTATCCTACCTTTGACAAGACATAATTCCACGACCATTTCCGTTTGTATCAGAAACTGCATCCACAATCGCCTGATACTGTTCCAGGCTTAATGTCTCGCCGGGATCTCCGCCACCGCCTGTATAACCCATCATCGCCAGATTTTCCGGTTTCATCAGTTCTGCAAGCATTTCCTGTTCTTCTTCATCAAAGCCATACTCCGAAATCATGTCATGGTAGGTCTTTAGCTTTACATTGACTTCCTTGACGGTAGTGGATGTGGTATTTCCTTCCTCATCTGTTTGTTAAACTCTGCGACATAGGCTGATAATACGTCCTGCGTGGTTTCTCCCGATGATATGGACGGAAAGAAAATGGCAAAGGGCGAATTATAGATAATCGCTATGACAGCAATAATCGGAAGCGCCACAAGTGCCACCAGAGCAAACAGGGCAAGCAGAAACAACCCCACATACCGGATGATGTACTTTGCTGCCATGGAAAAACGCATAAGCGCTATATCCTTTAAGGCTTTTCCAATGCTGTCCTGATTTTCCTCCTGCCTGCATCTGTGGCACTTTCCACCGGACGGGATAAATTTCATAGGAATGTGACAGATCACGATACAGAATATCATAATCTCTTTCTTCAACATACGTTATAATATCATGAATGTTGGTATTGTATAACTTATACAAATCCGTATCCTTACTGATCTGATTATCAAAAGGAATCACCACCGAACCACACTTAAATTCTTTTAAATTTCTTACTACATACACTTCATATAAATCTGCATGCTTTTTACCACATAATTCGCAAACTCCAGCATTTAGCCTTTGTCTGATTGTGGATTTCCAATTAAATCTCGTCCTTTGGAACACAATGTCACTAGCTTCGCCTCTTTTTGTTCTGTTGCCGTTCTGCCCGGCTTGTCATTGTCAAGGCAGAATTTAATGGTTGTAATCTGCGGATGTTCCTTTAAAAAAGTAACAAACGGTGCATCAGATAACATACCCAACGCCAGCTTGTTACTATGAAAATCACTATAAATGTCTGCATAAGTCAGCTTAATGAACATGGAACTTGTCCACACAAGAGCTAATTTAGTCCTACCTAAATACACTTATTCAATTATCACCTCATTTTGAAGTACACTTCATACACTACTAAAATACTTAATGGTAATTTAGTGTCAAGTTGCTTATTTTTCGGTTTCAAGATTAAAAATGAGCTCATCCTAATCACTTTTTGCTATTCTCATAGCATTTTTTTCTTAGGACTAAATCAGCGGAACCTCTTGATTTTATTAGGTTCTTACTAACTTGACACTATATTACCATAAGCCCCCCAGGCAGTATTCGGATAGGATACATCGGGATTCCTTTCGCACCCACGGATCAGAATATTTCCGATCTGCACCGAGTTTAAAAGCAGCCTTCTTCCACGGACATTGCCCCATTCCATAATCTGTGCACAGGCTCCCGCCGCGATCGCCGCAGCAGCACTGCTTCCGGTCATCGTCACGTAATTCCCCAACCGTCCTACCGCCTGTACCCCCACTGCCGGTGCCACAAAATCCGGTTTTACCACCGAAGTAATCGTATATCCCCTTCCGGAATCCAGATACAAAATCCCGCTTTTTTGATCCATCCCACCCACCCCAATCGGTATTTTTGCCGAAGACGGCACGGTAAGTGTCACATCCGGGTCCGGACGCAAAAACATCACGTTTTTTTCTAACATTCCGGTCATTGGCAGCCAGATATGAAATTGTCCTGTGATCGTGGTACTCGGATTAACATACAGCGTCCAGATCCCTGCCGCCGGGTTTTCAAACCGGATAAACACCAGCTGATCCCCCCGCGTGCGTCCCACCTGTGCATAATCAATTTCCACTCTTGTCCCTTCAAATATAAATTCCTGTTCCTGATGCGAATTCCCGGGCACATTCTGCGCCGGCATAAGAGTGCCTCCCGGCGAACGCACCGCCACCACAAACAATTCCGGTGCACTGGCCCACAACTCGAGATAAAATCCCCGCATCCGCTGTTCCACATTCACCTCTACCGCAACCATCGAATTTCCATCACTTTTCCCATAAAAATGATGTCTGGCATTCGCCTCATTTCCGGTTGCCACAACCGCACACCGGCGCCATCTGCCCGCAATATCATCAAGAAGTTCCGAAAGATTGCTGCCACCGGAATGGCTTCCGTTGTTTGTCCCGAGACCAAGGCACAGAATAAGGGGCCGCCCCAGTTTTCTGGCAGTCTCTTCGAGATATTCAATTGCCGCCATAATGTCATTTTCCTGATAGGCAGGCATCTCCTGCGGAATATAAAAAAAGTCTTTCAGATATGGTTTTGCCGGTTTTAACTTTACAACCAGAAGTTCCGCATAAGGAGCCGCCCCAGTAAAACCAGCCTGCAGATCTTCACTTCCGCAGGCAATACTTGCCAGCATGGTTCCGTGCCCATCTTCATCCGTCACTGGAACCAGTTCCCGCGGATGTTCCTGTTCCAGTGCCTCATTGATCTCTTTTTGTGTATATTCCGTTCCGTACAAAAATCCCTGAGGGGTATTTTTCTCCCCCGCCGGAATACTCTGATCCCAGATTGAGCGGATTCTTGTACTTCCATCGGCATTCCGGAAACAGGGCAGTTCATAGGAAATTCCCGTATCAACAAATCCAATAAAAATACCCTGTCCCCGAAGGGACAGGGCTGGCTGATTCTGCAGCTGCAGGATACCGGTTGTCTCCAGTGCAAGCGTATCCAGCAGTCCGAAACATTTTGGGATAATCGAATATCCGTATGTCTTAATGCTCAGCTGCGGCACCTCGTCCCGGTCAAAATATTCTGCCACAAATTTTTCACCGATATTTTGTATACATTCTGCCCGGTCGTCAGAAATCTCCAAAGACTCTCTGGCAATCAGGATATCGTAGGTATTGTTGGAGCGGATAAATGCATCACAATTTCTATCCATAAGAAACTCCCACACTTCTTTTCCGTAACTATATGCACAAAACTTTCAGAATAGAACTTATTCTTTTACACATGCCACGCCATACGGTTCCAGTGTAAGAATTCCCTTGATCACCTCTCCCGTCAGAAGATCAATTCCCTCTACCCCGGAAACAATCTGCGGTCCGGTCGTATCATTCAGATAAAATACATACCGCATACCATCCGCTTCGCGTGTGTGACGTTCCACGCCATATGGAAGTTTATACATCGAAACTCCCGCTTTTTTCAGTGTACGCGCATACAGGTGCTGCATGGAAGCATCATCCAGCCGGGCCGCGATATACATGGCACTGCCGTTTTGACATGTGCACTCCGTCACTGCTGCCATTCCTTTGTAATAATCCTGTTCATAGGTACCAAGCACGTTTGTGCCATCTGCCACACGCAGAACTTCCGCATAATCCCGCACTTCCCCTTCCGGCATTTCGGCAAAATGTACGCGGTTGCGGTCGGACGGATATAGTGTATCAATTTCCTCACTGATCACGCCAAAGAGATCCTTTAATCCGTCTCCCGGAAATCCGCCCAGATAATTGAGCTGGTTTTCATCCACATATCCGGTCACATAGGTTGCAATCAGATGACCTCCCTGCTCCACAAACTGTTTCATGCGCTCCCCGACATGCGGATGCAGCAGATACAGCATTGGTGCCACAATCACGGAATAACCGCTATAATCCTCTTCACTGGAAATCACATCCACATCCACTCCGAGTGCCGACAGATTGCAGTATGCTTTCCTGCAGGTCTTAATATAGTTACGGGTGGACTCTGCCAGCCCCTTCATTCCATCCGTTGCCCAGAGGCTGTCCCAGTCGTATAACACGGCTACCGGTGCTTTTACGACTGTCCCTGCCAGATCTTTGAGTTTCTTTAATTCTTCCCCAAGATCTGCCACTTCACGAAAAACTCTGGTATCATCCGTTCCGAGATGATCCACAACCGCCCCATGGTACTGCTCAAACGATCCCCTTCCTTTCCGCCACTGGAAATACTGCACCGTATCGGAACCGAGAGCCACTGCCTGCAGCGAAGCCAGCCGGTGTACGCCCGGACGTTTCATTTTATTAAACGGATGCCAGTTGACCAGCCCCGGCGCGCTCTCCATGAGCATAAACGGCTGCTCTTTTTTCAGACAACGGATCATGGCATGATCAAACGCATTTTCTGTCATCGTATCTGAAAACGACTCCTCATCATTGTGAAACCGCGGATAAGAATCCCAGGACACCACGTCCAGCGGCTGCTGCATTTTATGATAGTCCAGTCCGTCATATTCTTTCATAAAATTCGTTGTCACCGGAATCTGCGGGGTACGTTCTTTTAAAATGGCAATCTCTGCCTTCATGTAATCTGTCATATTCCAGGTGGTAAACCGTTTCCACTCCAGATTCAATCCCATAATGCTGAATTCTCCGTTGCGGTACGGTGGCTCAATCTGGGAAAAATCATTGTAAGTATGACTCCAGAACGTTGTCCACCATGCCTTGTTCAGTTTTTCAATATCATGGTCAAACTTTTCCGCCAGATAATCCTGGAACCGCTTTACACAGTGCGGACAGTAACATTCCCCGCCAAATTCATTGGAAATATGCCACATCAGAAGTCCCGGATGATTTCCGAATTCATCTGCCAGCTTATTGACGATCACAGAAACCTTTTTACGATAAACCGGTGCACTCATACAGTGGTTGTGCCGCACCCCGTGATGTTCACGCACACCGTAGGAATCCACGCGTCTGCACTCCGGATATGTTTCATCCAGCCATGCCGGTCGCGCTCCGGACGGCGTCGCCAATATCGTGTAAATGCCATTGGCATATAACTTATCCATAATATCATGCAGCCATGCGAAATGAAATTCCCCTTCCCGCGGCTCATAGGTTGACCAGGAAAATACCCCAAGTGTTGCACAATTCATCCCGGCTTTCTTCATCATACGGATATCTTCTTCCAGAATGTCCGGCCGGTCCAGCCACTGTTCCGGATTGTAATCCCCTCCGTGCATAATTCCGCCGATCTGCGGAAATAAAATCTTTTTCTCCATGTTTCCTCTCCCTTTATTTTGTGTTTTCTATATTCCGGCTTGCATGACAGGTAAAATACAAAATCTGATACTCCCCGGAAATTTTTCCAAACAGTTCATTGCCATGTGCCATCTTTTCTTCATCCAGATTGACAAATGGATCGTCCAACACCAGAAACGGTTTTTCCTTCGGATACATCGCATCCACCAGCGCCAGACGCATACAGATTCCCAGCAGATCCTGATATCCGGCAGACAGCCACTTGGTTTCCCGCATCTCGCCCTGCTCTTTCATCTGCACCTCGATGTTGGCATCCACCATCCAGTCTTTTTCTTTATCCCCTGTTAGAAGCGTGTAATACTTTCCAAACCCGTTCTCGATCGGACCCAAATATCTCGCAGAAAACTGCTCCTTTGCATTCTGTAGGAACTCTCCCGTCAGACGCAGGGTTTCATATAAATGCTGTTCTTCTTCCTGTTCCTGTCTGCAGATGGAAAGCTGCTGTTCTTTTTCATCCCGGATATCCAGCTGATCCTGCAGATCTTCGAGCTGATGATGGTACTGCTCGATGGCTTCCCGGATATCCTCGCTCCGCTCATCCACATCACGGATCATGGAATTGAGTTCGTCAAGGGAATATGGACATTTTTCCACCGCTGCCAGTTCTTTCATATTGTGTTCCTGCTCAAAAAGTTCTCTCTTTTTTCTTGCCTCTGCGTATGCTTTCTGTGCGATCCGGTACTCGGTTGCCTTCATCTGTAACTGGCTGATTCCTGCTGCAAGATCTTCTCCGAAATCCATTCCCGCTTCTTTTCCAAATGCAAGCAAAGAGTTCTGTTTCCGCTCAAATTCCTGTCTTGCCGCATCGCTTTTTCCGGCACGGCTGCGCAGACGCTCATATTCCTGCAGCTGGCTGCGGAGTTCATACAGGCAGGTTCTGGCATCCTTTTCTCTCGGAACCATCTGATACTGCTCCAGAAAATGCTTGGTCTCCTGTTCGATGCGCGAAGCTTCTTTCGAAGCCTCTTCCATGGTTTTTTGAATTTCTTCCACCGGTCCGCGGAGCTTACGCTCCTCTTCCAGATGCTGTACCCGGAGTGCACGCACCTTTTCTTCTTCCTTTGATACCTGCACCTTGCGCACCACAAGAAGCACAATACCTGCCACGACTGCTGCAATTGCCGATGCCAAAAGCGGAAGAAACATCTTCTGCACCTGTGGCAACAGAAACGACAACACACCACCGGCAGCACCGATCACCAGCAGGATAATGCCGCAGATCATCATCGGAAGACGATTTTTTACCGTATAATCCGGTTCTTCCCGCTTCATTGCCATCGCTTCAAAATAGGACATTTTCGTTTCCAGCTGCGTTTTTTCCTCTTTCAGTTTTGCAAAACGCTCCTGCTCTTTTTCCATTTCCGTTATTTTTTCTTCAGAAGGAATCTGGTTTTTGAACTTATCACCAAGTTCCTGCAGGCGGTTTTCTTCTTCTTCGGTCAGCCCCAGATTAAACAAAGTGGTTTTTAACACCCCAAGCATCTGTACATCCTGGTTCTGCTTTGCAAACTCCTCATCCTGCGGCACCTGTCCCGGAAATACATCCGCAAAAGCATCCAGTGCCTCTTTCTTTTCCTGTTCCTCCTGCAGGGTGGCCGCATAGGCCTGCTTGATTCCTTCCCTGCGGCTCTCTTCACTCGCCACCTGCAATGCTTTTGCATACTGATCCCGAATCCCGGCCAGTTCTTTTCTCTGCTCCTGTTTTTCGGTAAGTTTTTCGGTAATCTTTTTGTAAGACGCCTCTGCCGCATCATAGCCACGCAGTTCTTCCGTTAACAGCGTGATCATGTTCGTCCGCTTTTTCATGGAACCTGTTGCACGGTCCGGCGAAAGTTTATTCATCCGGTCATGAATCTTTTTCTGAGCGGTCTCAAAATTATTGATATCATTTGTATTCTCTACAAGATTTCCCAGCTTGGCATTGATCGCATCTGTCGAGCAGCATTCGCAGTCGTTTTGTGCAATAAATGCGCTCCTTTTAAAGGATGCACTGTCGAGTCCGAAAATTTCACTTCCGATCTCGGAAGAGAAATCATGACATTCCAGATTGGTGGAAAGATCGTATAAATGAAAAACATCTGTTTTTTCTGTTTTTCCAAATGTACGGCTGATCCGGTACTCTTTTCCCTGATAGGAAAAATCCAGTTCTCCTCCATACGTTCCCCCCTGCCACGGGCGGAATACCACACGTTCTTTATCAAACAGTCCGGATTCTCTCTTAGAGTCAAACCCGTAAAACATCACCCGCAAAAAAGCGGCCAGTGTACTTTTTCCCCATGCATTCGGTTCGTGAAACAGATTAACCCCGTCCTGAAATTCCAGATGCAGATCCGATAGTTTTCCAAAATTGTCGATATGACAGGAACGTAATTTCATCCTATATCTCCTCCCCGGACAATGCCAAAATTCCACAGCGGATCACTTCTGCCTTCTGCTCCTGTGACAGTTCAGATCCAAGTACCATACGGATAAACTCCCCCTTTAACGAGGCATCTTTTTCATAATCACTGTAGTCGACCCGAAGGGTTGTCCGGTCTTTCACCTTTTCAAAATAAAAATAATCCGAGAACAGATTCTGCAGATACTCGCAATTGATCTCCGCATCCACTTCCACCTCACCGGTCAGTACAAATTTGACAAGGCTTCCCGACGGATACTGCGCCTGTTTCACAGCTTCTTCCATCCGCTCTGCCGCTTCTCTTGTCGTCATGACATTGCTCACATCCACTTCAAGCGTGTACAGCGTGCGGGCTGCCATCTGAACAAACTGCATCTGGGCACGGCAGGTCTGCTCGTCCACATCCAGTAAAACAAATCCTTTCGGTCCACACTCGTCAAATCCGCGTCCTTCCAGACATCCACAGTAACACCAGGTACCGCGGTTATCCAGCTTGTCCTGCATGAAGGTATGTACATGTCCCAGCGCCAGATAATCAATATTTTTATTTTTCAGCTGGTTCAGGCTGATATTCTCTGCCTGTGTGCGACATGCATAATCTCCCGCCTGTCCGTGCATCATGACAATATTGAAATCTTCATGCCCCAGCACAAGGGAATTGTAAACGGTCGCCCGGTTGTTCTCCGAGAGCTCGATTCCGCTGATCACAATATTTCCATACCGGTATGCAGTCCATGTATCGGAAAACAAAAGCAGATTGTCCGGTACTTCCTCCAGCTTGGAAAGGAAATTGTCACTGTCATGGTTTCCTCTCAGATATAAGAAATCAATCTGGGGATGTGTACAGATCATGTCCCTTACGGTGTTGCGCGCCAATGCTGATACATTTCGTGTATCAAACAGATCTCCCGATATCATGATCAGACGCACCCCTGTCTTTTCTGCATATTCGACCATCCGTGTAAACGTACGGATGATTTCTCTTTTGCGCTCTCTTGCCTGCTCTTTTGTCAGGTTTGCTGTCATCTGGGAATCCAGATGCAGATCCGCACAATGAATGATTTTCATACATCCTCCTTATGAATTACGAACAAAACAATACTGTTTCTATCATATCATACAATAGGGAAAAGAAAAAGACCTGATGCCCTCCGGCATCAGATCTTTTATTTCGGTTTTTCTACATTTTATGCGTTTGCTTCCTGTTCCGGAAGTGCCGCAACTCCACGCATTTCAATGAGCGGTCCGCCCTTTTTCTCCACATAATCCTCTGTGATCGTCACTTTTCCGATATTGTCATCCTTTGGAATCTCATACATGATATCCAGCATGAACTCTTCAATAATGGCTCGCAGTGCACGGGCACCGACTTTCTTTTCTTTCGCCTGCTTTGCAATTGCATGCAAAGCGTCCTCCGTAAACTCCAGATCCACTTCATCCATCGCCAGAAGCTTTTTGTACTGACGTACAATCGCATTCTTCGGCTCTGTCAGAATACGCACAAGCATATCTTCCGTCAGTGCTTCCAGTGAAAACAGAATCGGCAGACGTCCCAGAAACTCCGGAATCATTCCGAATTTACGGACATCCTCCACTGTCACTTTACAGAGAAGATTTTCTTCCTTGTCGTATTTATCTTTCAGATCTGCCTTAAAGCCGATGGACGCCTCCTTGTTTAAGCGCTCCTTGATAACCTCTTCCAGTTCTGGAAAGGCACCGCCACAGATAAACAGAATATTCTTCGTATCTACCGTGGTCATCGGAACCATCGCATTTTTGCTGCTTGCTCCAACCGGAACTTCAATCTCTGCGCCTTCGAGAAGCTTTAACATTCCCTGCTGCACCGACTCTCCGCTTACATCCCGCTGATTGGCATTGCGCTTCTTTGCAATCTTGTCGATCTCATCAATGAAAATAATACCGTGCTCTGCACGCTCCACATCATTGTCAGCTGCAGCCAGAAGTTTGCTGACTACGCTTTCGATATCATCACCGATATATCCGGCTTCGGTCAGAGAGGTCGCATCTGTGATTGCCAGCGGCACATCCAAAAGCCGTGCCAGTGTCTTTACCAGATACGTCTTTCCCGATCCGGTCGGTCCGATCATGAGCATATTGGACTTTTCGATTTCCACGCCATCATTGGTGTCTTCCATCACACGTTTATAGTGATTGTAAACGGCAACGGACATCACTTTTTTGGCATGTTCCTGTCCGACAACATACTCATCCAGACGCGCCTTGATTTTGTGCGGTGCCGGAATGGAATGAATATCCAGTTCCGGTTTCGGCTGCTCATCCTTTGGTTTCTTTTTCTTTAACTTCTGTTTGTTCGGAACCGCATTCTGTAGATCCGCCAGATTGATCATACTGATATTCGGCATTTTTCCCATGTTCATATTCATGAAATCGCCCATGTTAAAGGTGCCGTTGTTCATGGTATCAAATGTTTTCTGCATACAGTCCTGACAAATGCAGATATCATTTTGGATATGTATCATCTTTCCCGCAACACTCTCCGGTCTGCGGCAGATGTAACAGACATCTTCATATTCACTTGTATTGTTTGTATCGGATGTCGTGGTATTTTCTTTATTATTCTGGTCTTCCGCCATCGTATAAACTCCTTTTTTACATATAACATTGCCGCCGCAGTAAGCGACGGCAAAATTATTATACGATATTCAGCCTGTAAAGACAAGTTTTCCCCTGTTTTTTCATTTTTCTTTAAGATTTAAAGCAGTTCCTTTAAGATTTTATTTACGATTCCCGGATTTGCCTTGCCTTTGGTTGCTTTCATCGTCTGTCCGACCAAAAATCCGATTGCTTTCTCTTTTCCGTTGTGGTAATCCTCCACCGACTGCGGATTGTCTTTGACAATCTGCTCTATCGTTGCGCGAAGTGCATCCTCATCGTTATCACTCTTTAAGCCATGCTCTTCCACATAACGCTCCGGATCAATGTCCTCATCAAAGACTTTTTCAAATACTTCCTTGGCAACGGAATTATTAATCGTTCCGGCCTCTGTCAATTCGATAATTTTTGCCAGATGCTCCGGTGAAAAACGGAGATCTTCGGCATCCATTTCCCGGTCCTTTAACAGACGCATCGTTTCTCCCATGAGCCAGTTGGATACTTTCTTTGGTTTATTGCAAATCGCAGAAGTCGCCTCAAAGAGATCTGCCAGCTTTTTCTCCGATGTAAGAATCTGTGCATCATACTCCGGCAGACCAAACTCTGCAATATAACGGGCCAGTTTTTCATCATGAAGTTCCGGCTGATTGTCCCGGATCTGCTGCAGCCATTCGTCACTGACAACGATCGGTACCAGATCCGGCTCCGGGAAATAACGGTAATCCTGTGCATCCTCTTTGGAACGCATCGCATAGGAATACCCCTGATCATCGTTCCAGCGACGGGTCTCCTGTACAACCTTTTCCCCGGATTCAATCAGATCAATCTGGCGGGCTGTCTCGGCTTCAATGGCATGTGCGATTGCCTTAAACGAACCGATATTTTTCATCTCGGTACGGGTACCAAACTCTTTGGCGCCCTTTTCACGAACTGATAAATTGACATCCGCACGCATGGAACCCTCCTGCATCTTGCAGTCACTGGCACCCAGGTACTGGATCGTCATACGCAGTTTCTCCAGATATGCAATGACTTCCTCTGCGGAGCGCATATCCGGCTCGGACACAATCTCGATCAGCGGTACCCCGGAACGGTTGTAATCCACCAGAGATACCCCTTCCCAGTCATCGTGTACTAACTTTCCGGCATCCTCTTCCATATGGATTTCATGGATACCGATGGTCTTTTTCCCACCGGATTCCGTCTCGATCTCTACCCCTCCGTCATGGCAGATTGGCAGATAAAGCTGGGAAATCTGATAGTTCTGCGGGTTATCCGGATAGAAATAATTTTTCCGGTCAAATTTGCTGTACTGATTGATCTGACAGTTTGTTGCCAGACCAACTGCCATGGCATACTCTACCACCTTTTTGTTTAAGACCGGAAGCGATCCCGGCATACCGGTACATACCGGACAGGTGTGGGTATTTGGTGCACTTCCGAATGCAGTGGAGCAGGCACAGAAGATTTTTGTCCTGGTTGCTAATTCTACATGGACTTCTAGTCCAATGACGGTTTCATATTCTTTTGACATCTCTTCTCTCCTTTCTACGCTTCTGCTGCCGGACTGTGCTGATACGTTCTTGTCTGTTCAAAACTGTAGGCCGCACGGATGATGTTTTTCTCCTTGAAACAATCCCCGATCAGCTGCAGACCGATCGGAAGTCCTTTGCTGTCCACACCGCACGGCACGGAAATTCCCGGCAGACCTGCCAGATTGACCGAAACGGTATATACATCTCCAAGATACATCTTCAGCGGATCACTCAAAGATTCTCCCAGTTTCGGAGCGGTGGTCGGTGCCGCCGGTCCGAGAATCACATCATACTTTGCAAATGCCTTGTCAAATGCCTGCTTGATCAGGGCTTTGGTGCGCAGTGCTTTCAGATAATAAGCATCATAATATCCGGAACTTAACACGAAAGATCCAAGCATAATACGGCGCTTTACTTCCGGTCCGAATCCTTCGGAGCGGGACTTCTTGTACATATTGTGCAGTCCCTCGTACTCTTTTGTGCGGTATCCGTATTTTACTCCATCAAAACGTGCCAGATTGGAGCTTGCCTCTGCTGCCGCAATGACATAATAAGCCGGAATCGCATACTCTACGAGACTTAAATCAAATTCCTCTACGATTGCGCCTTTTTCTTCTAACGTCTTTGCCGCTGCAAGAATGGCTTCCTTTACTTCCGGGTCCAGTCCCTCGCCCAGATAGTCACGCGGAATACCAATCTTCATTCCCTTTACATCATCCACCAGTGCCGATGTAAAATCGGTTTCTTCTCGTTTTACCGATGTGGAATCCTTCTTATCATAAGAAGTAATTGTCTCCAGAATTGTGGCACAGTCGGTCACATCCTTTGCAATCGGTCCGATTTGATCCAGAGAGGAACCGTATGCGATCAGTCCGTAACGGGAAACGGTACCATAAGTTGGTTTGATTCCGGTCACACCACAAAATGAACTTGGCTGACGGATAGATCCTCCGGTATCCGATCCGAGTGCATAGTAACATTCCTCTGCTGCCACTGCCGCACAGCTTCCACCGGAAGAACCACCCGGTACATGTGCGGTATTCCATGGATTCTTTGTCTCCCCATAGGCAGAAGTCTCTGTGGTACTTCCCATGGCAAATTCATCCATGTTCGTCTTTCCGAGAATGACTGCGCCCGCTTTTTCCAGATTGATCACTGCTTCCGCTGTATAAGTTGGAATAAAATTATATAAAATCTTAGAACTGCAGGTCGTTAACATTCCCTTTGTACACATATTATCTTTGATGGCAACCGGAACACCTGCCAGAGGCCCGGTCAGTGTCCCGTCATCAATCATTTTCTGTACTTCTTTTGCGCGGATCATCGCAGACTCTTCATCTACGGTGACAAAGCTGTTGATATCCTTTTCTTTTGCACGGATCGCGTCAAGAGCAGCTCTTGTTGCTTCCTCAACGGTCACTTCATGCGCTTTTATTTTCTTTCCCAGCTCTACCGCTGTGAGCGATAATAAATTCATAGCTGCCCCTCCTTACTCTACCGTCTTTGGAACTACAAATGCGCGGTCGCGGCGCTCCGGTGCGTTCGCAAGTGTGTCCTCTCCACCATCGCCGTTTTCCACAACATCTTCCCGGAACACATTCTGTACCGGAAATACGTGGGACATCGGTTCCACATTGGAGGTATCCAGTTCGTTTAATTTATCAATATAATCCAGCATGCTCTCCATGTCTTTTTTCGCAGCTTCTTTTTCCGCGTCAGACAATTCCAGCTTTGCAAGAATTCCAACATATTCCATTGTCTCGTCTGAGATTACGTTTGCCATATTTTGTTCCCTTCTCCTTAATCTCTAACCTTAATATGCACTTCACGCAGCTGCTGCTCGGTGACTTCGTTTGGTGCACCGCACATCAGATCCTGTGCGTTTCCGTTCATCGGGAATGCGATGACTTCACGGATATTTTCTTCGTTGCGTAAAAGCATGATCATACGGTCAACTCCAGGAGCCATACCTGCGTGTGGCGGTGCTCCGTACTGGAATGCGGTGTATAATGCACCGAACTTGTTCTTTAACACTTCTTTGTCGTAACCTGCAATCTCAAATGCTTTTTCCATGATCTGCATATCGTGGTTACGCACAGCACCGGAAGATAATTCCACACCGTTGCAGACAATATCATACTGGTAAGCCAGAATATCCAGCGGGTCCATGGTATTAAGTGCTTCTAAGCCGCCCTGTGGCATGGAGAATGGATTATGGGTAAATCCGATCTTCTTTGTCTCCGGATCTTTCTCAAACATCGGGAAATCGTTGACATAACAGAAACGGTATGCATTCTTCTCGGTCAGATCCAGCTTCTCACCGAGTTCGTTTCTGATCATTCCGGCGTAATATGCAGCGCGTTCTTCCTTATCTGCCATAAAGAAAATTGTATCGCCAACTTCAAGTCCTGCCAGTGTGCGGAATTCTTCCTTACAGTCATCCGGAATAAACTTGTCGATTGGTCCCTTGTAAAAGCCGTCTTCCAATACTTCCAGATATCCTAAACCACCCATGCCAAGTCCGGTTGCAAATTTAAGGAGTTTCTCGTGGAAACCTTTGGACATATCGGCGTGTACGCGGATTGCCCGAACCGTTTTTCCGATGAACGGCTTGAACGTACATTTCTGGAAAAAGTCGGTCACATCGATAATACGAAGCGGGTTACGCAGATCCGGCTTATCGGAACCAAACTCCAGCATTGCCTGCTTATAACTGATAATCGGATATGGAGCCTTGGTCACAACGCTTCCTTCCGGTGCGAACTTTTCAAATACAGACGAAAGGACTTCTTCACCAACTGCAAATACATCTTCCTGTGTGGCAAAACTCATCTCAAAATCCAGCTGATAGAACTCTCCCGGTGAACGGTCGGCTCTGGCATCCTCATCACGGAAACAAGGTGCGATCTGGAAATATTTATCAAATCCGGATACCATCAGAAGCTGCTTGTACTGCTGTGGTGCCTGTGGCAGTGCATAAAATTTTCCCTTGAATTTTCTGGATGGTACGATATAATCTCTTGCACCCTCCGGCGAAGATGCGCACAGGATCGGTGTCTGTAACTCCAGAAATCCCATACTTGTCATTTTCTCACGCAGATAAGAGATCACTTTAGAACGGAAAATGATATTGTCTTTTACTTTCTGGTTTCTCAGATCCAGATACCGATATTTCAGACGTACATCTTCGTGTACCACACTCTTGCTGGTCATTACTTCAAACGGAAGCTGGGAATATACTTCTCCGAGTACCGTCACTTCCTTTGCATCCAGCTCGATGGTTCCGGTCGGGATCTTTGGATTGTAGGTTTCCTCATCTCTCTTTTCGATCAGACCTTCCACGGTAATAGCCTGCTCTTTACGGATTCCTTCTAACAGCTTTCCATCGCGGATAACGATCTGCATCACTGCATACATATCTCTTAAATCAATAAAAGATACTCCGCCATGGTCACGGATATTTTCTACCCAGCCAGCGACACGGATCGTCTTTCCGATGTCCTGCTCGCTTACCTGATTCAGTGTGACATCTCTGTAAATGTTACTCATCTTTTCTACTCCTTTTTCTGGTCCGGGGCTCCTCTTATGAAAAAAGAAAAGCCCCGGAATACTATAATTGTATTCCGGGGCGAATAATTCAGATTATCCGCGGTACCACCCGCATTGAAAAATGAGACATTCTCATCTTCCCTCTCTTACGCGTAACGTGCGCTCACGTACGAACCTACTTCCACATTCCGGTTTTTCAAAACCATCCTGCCCGTGTTCAATCCGTCTGCTCCGGCAGTGTTCCCATAATCATCTCTTTCAAACAGCGCTCTCAGTCGGTGACGCTGTATTCCTGTCGATGTCTGATGATCAGAGTCTCCATCTATGCATTTTCTGTCGTACATCCCTGATGTACGTTCCTTTTGTAATCTGTTTTATCACACAATTCCAGTGATTGCAAGAAAAAATTTAAAAATACTCCTTTAGTGCTACAAGTGATTCCACTTTTTTGTATATAAATTTTTCCAATTCGGCATCCGGCTGTGTCAGATCCGGCACCATAAACACCTTACATCCTGCACTGTATGCACTGTGAATTCCATTTGGAGAATCTTCCACCGCATAGCATTCCTGTGGCTGCACATGAAGCTGGCTGCAGGCGTACAGATAAACATCCGGCGCCGGTTTGCCATGGGCGACCTGCCGGGCAGAAACAATGTGGTCGAGATAGTCATACAATCCCACTCTCTTCAGCAGACTGCTGCTGCGCTCCACACCTCCTGCGGTGGCAATCGCTGTACGCACACCTTTTTTGCGCAAATATTTTAACAGTTCCTCTGCTCCCGGTTTTGCCTCAATCGGTCCCTCATCAAGCACCTGATCCGTCAGTTTTCTGCGATATGTATGCACTTTGTCATAGTCAAAATCTTCTCCATACAGCTTTTTAAAATGTTCCGGTGCATAAGGCATCCCAAGGGAACGCACGCTGTATGCCTCCTCATCGGTCATATGATATCCGAAATGCGCCATAGCCTCTTTCCATTTCGCGAAATAGTATTTTTCTGTATCCAAAAGGGTCCCGTCCAGATCAAAAATAACGGTCTGTATCATGTCTTTTTCCTCCTGTGTTTCTGTTCAAAGGCTACCCGGCAAACAAAAGCTTTCCCGACTCTATACCTCAAGGAACCGGTTCCACTCCTGCGTATCGCCGCTTCCGGTTACTTTCAGCGCGTAGGTACGGTCGTTGGTTCCGTCAATGATAAACGTATAAACACCGCTCTGTAACGTCAGTTCATATATGGTTCCCTCCAAAAGAACCTGTGCCACCTCATCATACTTTGCTTTTTCCACTTCCTCGTCCGGATACGTGTGCTTTAAATTTCCATCAGCATCGTATTCGTTGTATCCTTCCTCAACAAGCGAAATGATTTCTGCATCTGAAATCTTAAATAAAAGTTCATTGGTACGCATCATCCGGATGTCGCGGTTGCAGGAATTTTCCGGACAGATTTTTACATTGTCCAGTACCAGATGAAACATGCGCTCTGTCAGCTGGATGTCCCCAACCACAGCCTCGCCAAATTCAAAATGATTTACCTCGTTAATTGTGCTGTATTTGTATTCCATGTTGTTCTCCTGTGTTTTTATGATTCATTATCTGCAATGAATCCTGTTATTTTTCTTCCCTTTTTATCTCCACATTTCCTTCTGTGTGAGAATTTTTTTCGCACATAATTTCTCCTTGCAGTTTCTGTGCCACTTTTTCATATGCGGGCACCGGAACCTGATATCTGTGCGCCATGCGCACCACTTCGTATACCAGACCATCCACTTCCGACGGTCTGTGTGCCATCACATCCCTTTGCATGGACGTGGTTGCCTCCGGTGGAAGATTGGATAAAATCTGCAGATTTACGGAAACCATATCCTTTTCAAACGGAAATCCCATGGCCATCGCCAGTGCGACGATTTCCCTTATCATCGTGCAAAACAGTTCTCTTGCTTTCCCCTCTTTCTGGAAATCTCCTGCCGTGGCATTTAAGTAAAGGCCCGCCGCTCCGATCGGTGACACATAGGAAAATTTCTCCAGCGCATCCCGCTGGATCTGTTCTGATAATATCCCATCGATTGCACTGTCACGGAAATCTTTCTGAATCTGCTCTAACAGCTGGCATTTTTCTTCTTTTTGGCGCACGCCGAAGAAAATGCGCAGAATCTTTCCGTGCTGCAAAATAACTCCCGGCTCCTTAATATTGGCTGACACGTAAATACATCCGTCCGTCACAAGCATTCCCGGCAGTTTTTCCTGCATTTTAGCTCCGGTTCCATAAATATTTAAAATTGGAATCACAATCGTCTGCGGTTTTGCAATTCTACGGATAAATTCGTAAATTCCATCCAGCGAATATCCTTTTACGCAGACTAAGATCACATCCGGCCGGTCTTTGTAATGCTGCATGTCAGATGCCTTTACCGGTATGGTCTTTGTGTTCTCATCCCACATGGTCTGAAGCGTCAGTCCCTTTTGCTGTATACTCTCCAAATGCGCATCTCTGGCGATCAACGTCACATCTTTTCCTGCCTGCGCCATGTGAAAACCGACAACTCCGCCTGTGCCACCAGCTCCAATGATCAGATATTTCACCCAATGTCACTCCTTACTTACCGGGGAATTTCGATTTCTTTTGAAATGTCCCCTTTCTGCTGTAAATAATACAGGAATCCTTTGCATCCTGCAACCACATCTTCATAGGTTTCATCAAAATTGCCGGTGTACCATGGATCTGCCACATCCCGCGCCCCGGTAAATTTCTGCGTGTCTTCATAGCCCGCAAATGAAAGCATCTTGTATATTTTATCCTGGCTGTCCGTGCCTCCCGCGATTCTTGTCATGTTCCGGATATTTGCGGAATCCATGCCGATCAGATAATCAAAATACAGATAGTCATCCCTTGTCATCTGGCGCGCCCGGTGCGGAACAAGCGGAATGTTTTCTTCGTATAATTTATTTTTTGTGCCGTAGTGCGGCGGGTTGCCGATCTCCTCACGGCTGGTCGCAGCGGAGTCGATCTCGAACTGGTTGTCGAGGTGCAGCTGGTGGACCAGGTGGGTGAGGACGCTTTCGGCCATGGTGCTGCGGCAGATGTTGCCGTGGCAGATGAAAAGTATTTTTATCATTGTTTTGTTTCTCCTTGTTTTGCCCCGGAATGCCCTGTTTTGCAAGATTTTCTGGAATTCGTATAGTTTGCTCTGAAATTACAGATTGTGGCAAATCAGAGCAAGATTGAGCAAGTTAGTACTGCCTGTCAGTAGTAAAATTGGTAGTAACACCTCAAAGTCTTACTACTTAGAATGCTACACTAAATTTTACAAAAAAAAAGAACCCGACGCATCAGGTTCTCCCAGGTGTAATCCGAAGACATCCACCGCAATTCTTATATATAATATACTACTTCTGCATAAAATATGCAAGAATTTTATGATTTGCTAATGAATTTTTGTAAGGCATTCATATTAGGTCTATGCTGTGTACCAACCACCTGATTATAAATGTTAATTGGCAATTCATTTCTCAAATACTCTGTCTGCTGTTGATACGAAGCAACAAACTGCTTACAAGCAGTTTTAGTTTCGCCCATCTTTCTAAGGAAATATGTAATCATAATAATATACGCATCCATATATTTGAAATCAATATTAGAAATCCCTACTTCAGTTTCAAGCAGAGTAACAAGACGCTGATCAATCTTACCAGTTTTAAATCTAGTATCGAAAATCACATTGTTATGAGCAATTGCATTTCGCAAATCTTTAACTGTAAATATAAAGAACTTTGTGTTCATGCCATCTGAATCTAAATTAGTTGGGAGCTTCATTATATTTGAAACATAAAGCTTAACATTTGTACAGGCACAATCATATAAAGTTCCAAACTCACCAAGCGCTAAAGTTTCAAATATTGCCCAAACAGGTATTGTAATATCATTATTAAAGAAATGTGCTACCACACTTCTCTTATTATAGTCACGAACAAGAGCAGCATTTATTTTTCCTTTTAGATTCATTCTCTTCGTGTACTCTGTTTTATATGCACGGCTCCCCGGAGTATAATTTCTATATGCTGTTAATGATTTATTGTAAATAACATCAAAATTCTCAGATTTGCTATCTGCCAATAAAGCCTCAATAACATAACTCTTCAATGCATTTTCTATAAACATTACCTTAGGATAAAGAACTGTTTTAAGTCGCATATCATATTTATTCAGTGCTATAATTTCATCCAAAGAGCTAAAATTAACACGGTTAGTATCCTCTCGAATAAATCTATATCCCTTAAATCCATGATAATAGCCCATATTTCTAAGTGCTTGTGTCTGTGAGCTTTTAACATTGATATGGTGTGTATTACGTAAATATTTCATCAACTGGTAAATTGATAACATGTATAACCTTCTTTCATCATTTATAAGGTTTATTATAGCACCAAACACTTACTTTTTCCACAGAAAAAACGCCCCCGCCTAAGCCAGAGCATCATCCTTCTTCCATATTAAACTACCTTGAACATCTTCTGTGACATCGGTTTCTCCTTCTTCTGCTCAACCTCCGCCTGTGCTTTCCTAAACTCTTCCATCCGTTTCAATTCTTCCTCAGCATCATCGAATCCGATATGCGTGTACACATTCATTGTGACCGATATATCCGAATGCCCCATGAGGTATTGTAATGTCTTTGGATTCATTCCCGATTTTGCCATATTCGAACAATAGGTGTGTCGGCATACATGAGGTGTAATATTTGGCATCTGTACTCGGTAAATGTCATTGTATCTGCCGACCATACGATTAAAGCGGTGTTGCCAATGCATTGCAACAAGTGGCATTCCATTATCATCGTAAAATAGAAATCCACTATATCCATCTATGGTTTTCTCCACTTTCGGTGCATTTCTGTCCTCGATGATTGCCTGAAACATCTGTGCCACATCCTCTGTAATCGGCAATACTCTTGTTCCGGCATCTGTCTTTGTGGTTTCTATGATGTATCGCATATCCGATGTTCTCTGCAACTGGTAGGCTCCAGTTTCCAACTGTATCAAATAAAGATATGCCTTAAACAACTCATATCTATAATTTGTATCAAAGAGTTCTGAATAACGAATTTCATTTTTTTAACTATTTTGATTTAGTGTTGTAGCACCAACTATGGCAGAAGAAATAAAGTCATAAGTAAAAAAATTACTGCTACATTGAAAATCATTCTTCTCATCAAGTACCGCATTAAAACTTATATTTTCCATATAACCAGGATATTTTTCTTTTATATGGTCAAGTTTACCCATAATTACTTCAAATGTTCCCTTTCCACTTTCCGCAAACACCCGGCTATTGTCTTGAACATTTTGTGGTCCGTCTAAACTAATGGTTAAACTTACACCATTTTCATATAAAAAATCAACTATTTCATCGGTAAGCAGTGTTGCATTTGTAGTCATATTCTTACAGCAGGCGTATACCGCTCTTAACAAGCCTGAATCCTATAAAATGGAGCTACACAAAATTACTATGTAGCTCCATTTTTGGTAGTATAACAACACTCTGAAACAAAAGTCTCAATATATGCATGAACTTAAACACTGTAATGTAAGCGCCTAGTTTCAGGGTGGATTTAAAATCATCACAAAATTTGCCATAATTATAGATGATAGATGCCAGCATTT